>CESQ01007597.1_pt1 | contig 25815 bp, 24 predicted proteins | sample 361401 | NCBI WGS metagenome assembly CESQ01 (sample SAMEA2622119, study PRJEB7988) | marine metagenome | isolation source: saline water (ENVO:00002010), including | reverse complement strand
TGCCTTCACGGCTCTGCGAAAATTGCATATGCCTTGATGGTACCGCAACTATGTCCCGTCAAATACAAATTGAAGTAGCGTCACGGATGGGCGCGAAGTCCCGTAGTGTAGTGGTCCATCATCTCAGGTTTTGGTCCTGGGGACCCTGGTTCGAATCCGGGCGGGACTACCAATTATCTCTCAATAGCCTCGGGGCTTGCATTTAGGTCTCTGGTGATGTTCTTCTGATGCCCCTCTAGGGTTCCACCACCTATCTCCAGGAGCTTTGCGTCCCTCCATAGCCTTTCGACGATGTATTCTCCAACATATCCGTAACCCCCCAGAACTTGGATGGCTCTATCGGCGATGTTCTTTGATATTGTAGTTCCAAATAGCTTCACTCCATCGGAATCGAGCCTATTTCCCGATTTGGATAGATCGATTAGTCTCGCGGTGTCGTAAACATACGCCCTCATTGCCCTATACTCTGCCCATGACTCTCCAATGTATCTCTGAATCTGTCCGAATTCACGTATGCTTCTGCCGAAAGCCTTCCTTTCACTAGCATAGCCGTTCATTACCGACAGACATCTCCTGGAAATTCCCAGAGCCATTGCGGCGAGTCCCAGTCTCTCCAATTCTAGATTCCTCATCATATGAGACATTGACTCCCCTGGCAAGCCCACAACATTCTCTGGTGGAACGACGCAGTCCTCGAAAACAAGCTCAGCAGTGTTGCTAGCCCTCATTCCTAGCTTATCGATAATTTTCTGGCCCACGGAGAATCCATCCATGCCTCTCTCTACAAGGAATGTTGTAATCTCTGCTCGGCCCTTGGAGTCGGTTCCGGTTCTTGCGTAAAGCCAGACTATGTCCGCAGGCGTTCCATCATCATCGATGGCCCCATTCGTTATCCACATCTTCGTACCATTGATTACCCAATTTCCGTCGTCTCTCTGAATTGCATTAGTCTCCATCGCCATTACGTCTGTGCCATGATCTGGTTCGCTCATTGCCATGCACCCAATCCACTCCCCGCTACACACTTTGGGAAGGATCCTTGATTTCTGTTCATGGCTTCCGTTCTGGGCCAGGTTGTTGACCATTAGCTGGTCATGAGCGAGATATGCTAGACAGAATGCGGGATCGGAGTATGAAAGCTCTTCATTGATTATTGCGACCGCCGTAGCATCCATTCCTCCTCCGCCATACTCTGAGGGGACAGAAATACCCAGGAGACCGGAGTCTCCGAGTGTTCTGAATAAATCAGTATTGAATTTCTCATCTCTATTGAATTCCAGTGCCTGTGGTTCGACTTCGTCAGAGACGAAAGCCCTTACCATCTCTCTTAGCATAGAGTGTTCGTCTGTTGGATTGGCGATGTCAAGAGTCCTCCAGTCGTCCGTCATGAATATCCCAGATGGCTAAGGCGTAAGAGTGATTCGGGTGACACGCCTATGGCGTGACGCGTCTACTGTCTCTTGGAAATGGTATTGTCTCCCTGATGTGATCCGCTCCAGAAAGCCATGCGCAGACTCTGTCTACCCCCATCCCGAATCCACCATGTGGGACTCCCCCGTATCTCCTGACATCTATGTAGAATTCGTAGGGCTCCCTCGGTGTGCCCTCTTCGTCGATCCTCTCAAGAATCTCAGATTCGGACCATGTCCTCTCCCCTCCGCCTATTATCTCCCCATAGCCCTCTGGGGCGAGTAGATCATGGCATAGTACATACTTGGGATCTTCTGGATCTGGCCTGTGGTAGAATGGCTTAGCAATTCGTGGGTAGTGAGTAAGGAAGTGTGGAACCTCGAAATCTTGAGTAAGGATCTTTTCCTTGGTGTAGTCAAGGTCCTGTCCCCACTCCACATTAACTCCCTTCTGCTGTAGAGACTCGATAGCCTCGTCATACCTCATTCTCGGATAGCTAGAGTCGGCATAGTTCTGAATTAGACCAAGGTCCCTACCTAGTTCGGATAACTCGGCTTCTCTTTCCTCCAAAAGGGAACTCGCTATACTTCTAACTAGGGCCTCTCCATGATTCATTACCTCATCATTACCGCCCCATGCTATTTCCATCTCGGCGTGCCAGAACTCGGTCAGATGGCGTCTTGTTCTACTTTTCTCGGCTCTAAAGGACGGCGCGATTGTGTAGAGCCTCTCTAATGCGGGCATTGCCGCCTCAGCGTAAAGTTGCCATGATTGAGTTAGATAGGCCTTCTTTCCAAAGTATGGGACTTCGAAGAGAGTACTCCCTCCCTCCACTGCTCCGGCAACAAAGTTTGGGGCCTGATACTCTATGAATTCGCGTTCTCTAAAGTAGGAGTGTACGGCACCGAAAACTGTGGATCTTATCTTGAGCATCTTGGTCATCCTACCTGTTCTCAGATACAAGTGCCTATTATCGAGTAAAAACTCCGTTTCCCCTCCGTCAGCCTCGGCCATTGCAGATTCTGTGATTGGAAATGGATTTTCTGGATTGACGTGTCCGATAACTGTTCCCGTTTCGATGACAAGCTCGTGACCGTGTTCCCTATCCGTATTTTTTACAGTACCCTTGACACGTATACTCGATTCTATTAGTGCGTTGGAAAGTGATTCGAAGCACTCGTCTCCTACTGTTTCCCTCTTGATCACGCATTGAAGTGTACCTGTTGAGTCTCTGAGTACCACGAATCTAATTTTCTTGGAGCCCCTAGTTCTATGCACCCAGCCACATAGCTCGACTTCTGCATCATCGTATTTCCCAGACAGTACTTCACCTATCCAGAACTCCTTGCTCATGGTCTCCCCCGCTCACCTCAGGTGGCCCGTGGTATATGGTTGCCTCGCAAGCTGTGTTTGGCGGGTCTGACGGGGTTCGAACCCGCGACCGCCCGGTTAAGAGCCGGGTGCTCTACCTGACTAAGCTACAGACCCGGCCTTCCGAATGGCTATTCCGATTTAATGGCCACGGGTGACAAACTTAGGAGAGTCTTCCTTTGGGATTGACCATAATATCCACTCCTGAAGGCGAGGCGACGAATACTGCATCACATATCCCCACGAACAGACCGACCTCAACTACACCATCAATTACAGATATCATACGTTCCATTTCACCAGGATTAGTAATAGTGGGGCCGAACTCGCAATCTAAGATATAACCATCATTATCAGTGACATAGATTTTCTGTTCGTCTCGGAGATTTGTCATTTTACGTCTCAAAAGGATCTTTCCTGGGCATATGGTTGATATCTCTTCAATTACAGATAGGTATTTTTCGGGACTGACTTCAACTGGAAGATTGAATTTACCAAGGACATCTACCCTCTTGCTATCATCGGCAACGACAATCATTGATTTTGAGAGATTAGCCACTATTTTCTCTCTTGTAAGGGCTCCTCCTCCTCCTTTTATTAGAGAGAAATGACTGTCAAATTCATCTGCTCCGTCGATTGTTAAATCCAACGATTTGGCATCGGAAATTTCCATAAGAGGTATTCCTAGTTCCTGTGCCAGTTCCCTTGTAGCTTCGCTAGTGGGCACACCGATTATCTCTAGTCCTTCTTCGGATACCCTTCTTCCAATCTCAACTATCGTATACTTGACAGTCGATCCAGTTCCTAGTCCAACATTCATTCCACTTTTTACATATCGACATGCCGCGATCCCTGCTTCTTTCTTCAGCGCCTCGACGTCGTCCATGGGGTCCTGTAAGCAGGTTTGCAGATGATTATTTCCCATAATGGTAAATGAGAAGGGGACCGTTGGGTTCATTGGCATTGACTTCTCGGGATGTCTGAGGGAGCAGGAGGGTTGCTGACAGTGTACGACACTGAGGAAAGTCCCCTCTCCATGATGCGAGTGGCCCGATGCAAGTCGGGGATCCGAGAGGGTCGGCTCTGCAACAGAAACGAACTGCCCCGGGAGTACGATGAATCCGAAAGGAGGAGGTTTCCCGAAGGTAGCTGGAACGAGCACCCCCGCTGGAGCAAGTCCAAGCAGGCCCGTAATGCATCAACAGGGCCGGGTAGGATGCAAAGTTGAATGCAACCAGCCGTAAGGTGAACAGAAAGGGGCTTATTCCCTGCACCCTCACTAAGTACTCAGCTTCAGCTATATTCAGTCAGAGTCGACTATTGCCTTCAGGACTGAGGATTCTGAAATCGTTCCGCCATCGTCATAATCGAGCCATGGCCCATTTAGAGTAATTCTGGACTTGAATTCATTGTATACAACGATTATAGTGGGAAGGAGAATGGAGCTTGTTAGTAGCGCTAGGGCAATTAGAGCCATCATCAAGAGGAAGAAATTCTGCAGCCCAGGAATGGCTACAAATAACCCGGCGGATAATCCAGCACAGGTTGTAGCAGTAGTCTCGAAAATAGTCCTCCCAGTAGTTACTACAGACCTTACAACACCTGCGGGAGTCTCTCCCTCGTCCCTTATTCTGTCAATAATATGTATTGAATCATCGACCCCGATTCCGAATACTATGGTCCCTATCATTGCCGTGAATACGTTGACGTTGACTGATCCGCCTCTCATTAGAAGGGGTTGCCATAGTACCACTACTGCGACGGCGGTCATGGTGAATATAGCCAGCCTAGGCGAACGGAACAATACGGCCATGGTGAAAAGTAGAATTATCATAGTCCAGACAGTAGTTTCGCTCTGTGCTTTGTGAATGCCAGAGTTGATATCGATAGAAATTGGAAGTCCTCCGGTCAATTTGGAATTAGTGACGCCTTCTTCCGCTAGAGTGGTGGAATAGCATGTCGTGGAATCGTCGCATCCTCCCTCTGACAAGAATTCGTCAATTGTATTCCTCAGGCCAGTGGCGTCCTTGATATTGATGTAAGGTTGCCAAGCATATACAAGCGTCTTTGTCTCTCCTGATCCTTGATCTGCATTCATCAGCATCGATCTAATTTCAGGGCTGAGTGTATCGAAGACTACATTCACCATGTCCTCCCGAGATGACACAGTAGTAAATGCCAAATCGCCACTTGTTATACATTCGAGTTGAAGGGGGTCATCCCAACAAGATGAGTGGAGTATATCCCAAAGAGAACGGTCAAAGGCTTGTTGACCGGTAATATCATCCTGAAGATGTATCGCCTTTAGAATGTCAACAATACTGGTAGTATCTGTGAATTCGACATTGTCCACCTTAGCCTGCATTTCATCAATTGAGTCTAACACAGGTATGTCCCGAATGGGCGCGGTCTGGTTCATCGCTCCTCTTTCGGTAGCATCGATAATGAATAGATTAGTTTGTCCGCCACCGAATTCGTAGCTATACTCCCTGAGGGCCTCATAAGATTCCAGTCCCGGAGGCACCTCGTCTGATGAACCTGTGATATCCTTTCCGAGTTCTTCCTCCAAGATTAGTACCCCCCACGCTGTAGTGATAATTGCCACCAGCATTACCACTATTGTGGCTCTGACAGGAATCTTTCCTATGGCGTCCCAAACACTGTCTAAGAGTCCAAGAGCGATAGTAAGTGACAGCATTGATGCCATAATCAGGGCGTTCACTGGTGTCATTGCCTCAGAGTAGGATAATGCGAATGCAGCCAGAACACCTAGAGATATGGAAACGTACAATGTCTGATTTGTAGACATCTCCAGATTATTGGGCGACTTCCTATATCTCAATAGCTGAATCAGTGCGGGGACCATTATCATCGAGAGGACGAAGGTCACTGAAATCCCCAGAAGTAGTGTGGTTCCGACGGTCCTCATCGGTTGTATTGGAACCAAAGAGTCCCAAGTAAGGACGTGAAATCCCAATATAGTCGTCAGGGCGGATAGGAAAATTGCATGTCCGGTGGTCATGGCGGCTCTGACGGTTGCGGTTAGGCTGATGAGAGAGTCCCATGGGTCGACTGAGAGTGGTTCCAGTCCATCTCTTTTTAATCGCCAGGACTCTTCGAGTTTCTCCTCGATTATCTCCTGCCTGTTCTCTTCAATTCTATTGGTAAGATGAAGTGCATAGTCGACTCCGAGGCCGATGAGAATAGGTCCGGCTGAGATTATCATAGGCGTCAGCATGATATCCAGGATCACTGTAGCTCCGAAGGTTATTGCTAGGCTCATCGCAATTGGAGTCCCACAGATCAATATGACCTTCGGATTCCTGTGGAGTATTAGCATCGCAAGAGCCACCAGAGCTAGGCTTGCTGGTAGCATTGTCTCTACCAACTCCAAGTAAATAGCATCAGAAACATCGTGTAAAACTGGAGTCAGGCCTGTTACGGTGACCGCCCTTCTGTCGGGGATATCATCGAGTCTGTCCAAATCCACAGTGTTGGTATCTGGGTCTATCCCCATAGTTGAAGTAAGGTCGTATGTAGTGTAGCAGAGGTAGCAATTTGCCTCCTCGATCTCGTCACATACTCCACTGCCATCATTGTCACAATCGGGGAGTATCTTGCCATCTGGACCTAGTCCATGGATGTACGCCTCAGTAAATGCCAAGAATGCCTTGTGATCTTTCACTAGACCATTTTTTGGATCATCACGAGGAGGGATGTCAGTTGTTGACATATCGAATGAAATTCCCATGATTATGACGCCGGTATCCCATATCCCGTCGCCATTAGTATCCCTTACCATCGATTCCATCAGTGAACCAGCATTTTCTACGTATTGGTCTATCCTGTCTTGCTCGTCGGGAATCTCATATCCGTAATATGGATTGGAGCCTGCGATGGCGCAGTTCTCACCGTCGCTGATCGGAAGTCCATACTTCTCCATGGCACAATTAAATCTCCAAGAAGAGGAGTTTGCTTCCTTGATTATCTGAGCGGGAGAGAGTACCCAGACTACTCCGTCATTAACTCCCCTGTCTGATTTATCCCAGTCCAATCCCTTGGCATAGGTCCCTGATGGAGATGAGTCGTCTCCTTCTATCCAAGACATTTGCATCAAGACTTCTGCAGAAGTAATATTGTCGTTCCCCCTATCAGAGATTGAGCTTATCGAATTGTCTGTTTGTATGTATATTATTACGATGTCAGTTGACCATTGCTCCCTAACCTCTGAAAGTAAATCGGAAGAGTCTGCACCCTCTGGGAGATAAATCTCAACATCGCCATTTATCTGTTGCTGGAAGTCCATGGCATACTTTCCAACCACTGAAGTCAGAAGCAACAGGATGGCGACAATTATGCCGGGGCTCCTCAGAATGGCAGAGTAGGAAAGCTCGTTGAGTCTCCTATATGCTGAATGCATGACATCGGCGGCATCGTCAAGTAGTTGCCCTGCAGTATCTAATGCATTTCCTACTGGGCCCTCGGAAAGTGTCTTTCTAATCCTATTTGATGCCTCCCTAGCCGGCTGAATCCTCTCAAAGAAAGATTGCCAGAATTCGGCCTCATCGTCTACAGATTCATCACTGGAAACGGAGAATCTGTCGATTGGAGTTTCCTCGGTCACGTACCGGGCAATCACAATAACCAAATGAGCGTTCGCATTCATTCAATTCTATGAAGGCTAAAAATATCGTAATCGAGCTCTGTCGGACACACATGCAATAGAATCGCTGAAAGTTGATTAGTGCCTCGGAGTGTTGATGGCGAGACGCAGGGCGAAGGCCTTACCAAAGGGAAAAGAAGAGGATGTTCGGACTATGGCTGGACTCATTACTGCAGGAATAATCAGCTTAGTGGTAGTAATTTCAGTCATTCTTGCCCCAATACCCCAGGTAGGTCCCGATGAAGGGAATCAAGCTCCCGATTTCGTCGCTGATTCTTACAATGGAGCGTCCTGGAGCGAGTACAGACTCTCAGATAATTACGACTGGGACTGGGACGGGTCGTCCGATAGTAAATGGTTCCTCATTTACTTCATGGACACCGATTGTCCATATTGCTGGGTTGAAGGCGATGAAATGAGCCAACTTCACTCTCAGTGGTCCGATAGAGTAAATTTCGTCACAATTGCCGCTGAGCTAAGCATACCCGATCATGATAGTACTAGAGCGGAAATTGAGGCATTCAGGGACAAGACCTCATATTTTGGCTGCAATAGTGACAGAGATGATTGTATTGATAGACCGGGGACGCCCAACAACTGGCCTTATGTCGATGATGGGTCCATGTCGATAATGAATCTGTGGGGACTTTCGGGGACACCTGTTTCTTTTATTCTAGAGCCGGATGGAACTGTAGCTTGGAACAAGAATAAGCATCAGGGACAAGGGGGCGATGGCGAGGAATTGTCAGCGGCCTTGCAGAGACTGGTAGGTGGTCAATAATGGCCGTTATTACCGCTCCACTGATGATTTTCCTACTGGGAATAGTAGTGTCTTCTTACCTACTCATGAGGTCCAAGGATTCCCCTGGAGAAGAAGGTACAATCGGGGTCTTGAATGCCTCCATGGGATTCTCGGCAGTAGGCATAATGGGCTCTGGATGGACCTGGTCAATTCACAATTCGATGCTAGTCGGGTCTTCTTCCATGTGTGCTACTGAAGGCTTGGTACAATGTGGGTCAGTAATAGGAGACCCACAGTGGAACAATCTTTTCGGAATTCCTTGGGGACTGATCGGTATCGGGTCGTTCGCAATTATCTGGTTCCTTGTACTATCCATAAGAATGGACTTGCACGCCAAATGGTCTTCCAATTACGTGAATTTGCTGTACTACGTTAGCCTGGCTGGTGTTCCTTTTGTCCTCTGGCTAGTGCTGGTCGAATTGACAATGGTTGATGGGGCACCTCATATCTGCCCCTATTGCACTGTAATTCACATAGCACTGCTGGGAATGGTTGCAAGCGCTTTCTACCTCAGACAGAGGAAAGAGACCAGTTCGTGGTCCTAGTACTCTGTCCGATGAACTCAAGTCTGTCTGCTTGCTCCAAGGCACATGCACTTGGTTACTGGGGGAGCAGGATTTATCGGATCGCATCTAGTAGATGCGCTTGTAGACGCTGGACAAAAAGTCAGAGTAATTGATAATTTTTCGAGCGGCAGGGAGGAATTCCTTTCTCACCACGAGGATTCTGGTAGGGTGGAAATATTCCGAGCGGATCTTCTAGATAGGGACGCGGTGAAAAAATCCATGCAGGATGTGGACATGGTACATCATCTAGCCGCAAACCCAGATATCAGGCTAGGCACAGAGGTAACAGATACCGACCTCAAGCAGGGAACTCTCGCCACATACAATGTTTTGGAGGCCATGCGTATGGAAGGGGTTTCGAGAATTTCCTTCTCCTCCTCTTCAGCGATCTATGGAGAGGCCGATCAGATGCCAACTCCAGAGACTTATGGGCCTGTAATGCCAATATCCCTCTATGGGGCTTCCAAGCTCGGCTCCGAGGCCCTGATAACTGCATGGGCAGGCACCTTTGGGGCTGAAGCATGGATTCATCGCTTCGCCAATATCGTGGGACCGAGGGGCACTCATGGAGTAATTTTTGATTTCATTCACAAGCTCAAGAGGGACCCTAGCAGATTAGAAGTTCTGGGAAACGGGATGCAGGAAAAATCTTACATGTCTGCAGAGGATTGTGTCAAGGCTATGATACATCTGATAGATCATTGCGATAAAAATGTGAACCTATACAACCTTGGAACTGGAGATACTTGCTCTGTCAGGAGGATAGCTGAGATAGTCGTAGAGGAGAGTGGTCTCGAAGGCGTTTCAATAGAGTATACTGGAGGAGATAGGGGGTGGGCTGGAGATGTCCCCAAGACCTCCCTTGAAGTTAGTCGTCTTCTAGAAACTGGTTTCAAACCCAATTTAGCCTCTGAAGAGGCCATTAGGCACACGGCACGAGCACTCATATCTGAGATTGGGCTTTGAGTGCCCTCAGCAATCCCTTAGTTGATAACTCAAACCACTGCGGAGAGTGTATGAGCAAGCGATGGTATCAGGAGAATCGTCGTGACCCATGGAGGAGAGAAGCCAGATCTAAGGGATACAGGGCTCGCTCTGCATACAAACTCAAACAAATCCAAGATAGGTTCTCAGTAATGAGAAAAGGGGACGCTGTTCTCGACATAGGTTGTCACCCAGGTGGATGGACGCAAGTTGCCGTAGAGGAAGTCGGAGAAAATGGATTGGTTGTTGGCGTTGACTTACTGGCTACTTCTCCTGTAGAAGGCGCTAAGCTAATCATTGGCGATGCCACGGATGATGAGGCAATTATGCAGGTTGAAGAATTCTTGGAAGGCAGGATGTTGAATGTCGTAATCAGCGATATCTCTCCTAGTCTCACTGGTAGATACGATACTGATCAAGCCATATCTCTGGAGCTCTCCACCACTGTTCTTGATGTGGCCATGGGAGTTCTCCAACCAGGTGGGACATTCGTAACCAAGACATTCCAAGGAACCGGTATCGAGGGACTGGTTGAAGCCGCCAAGGACAGATTCTCAAATGTTCAGAGGTATGCTCCGACCGCGTCTAGGAATGCATCATCCGAGACATATCTAATCTGCAGGAATAAGCTCCCTCGGCCAAAGAGAAGGGCACAGGGAAGAACCGCTATGGAGCAAGTATCTGATCACCTATCCGATCTAGGAATCGTGACTACTCTAAATGAACATGAGGAGGATTTGCCAACAATGGTGGGCCTCCGCAGGCTCTCCAAGAGAGAAGAAGAGTAAATCACAGATAGCTAATTCACTCGGATTCTCTGTCATAGGGAGTGATGTTCTGCCACTCTGATGCATCCGATCTAGAAACTATGGCATGTACCCATTCTGTATCAGAGGTGTTGAAAACCTCGTGAGGGAGGCCGGGTTCGATGTAGAACATATCTCCTGCGTTGTGGACCACTGATTTCCTGCATCCGGGGCCGTACTCGTGCCTAACGCTTCCCTTAAGCAAGTAAATCATCACATCAAAATCAACATGTATGTGTGCTTTGGCTATTCCACCGGGAGGAATATATGCCCTATTCATGGAAAGTCCGGTAGATGGCGTATTCTTGCCTGATAGCCCTGCACCATACTCAATATTGTTCCAACCTCTGACCTTCTCTACCTGTCTCAAACTCCATATTCCTCCCTCATCAGAGACGAATGAAGATAGGTCGTTCTGCTGTCCAGTCAAAGATAGCTCCTCTTCAGTCATTGTACCACTCAGTATTGAGTGGGGAGTAACCCCATTTCAATCATTGCATAAACTCAACCACACTTTCGGTCAACGCTAAAAGGGGGAGGTGGCTCGGGGCCACGTCGAGGAACTAGAATGTCAGCACGGACAAACACTTGCACAGCATCTGGATTGCCCTTGGTTGACGCCAAGAGCACATCATTTCCCTGCCCCACATGTGGGTATGCGATTGGCAGAAGTAGGAGATGCAGGCTACAGGGTGTTCCCTACATTTGTCCAGAATGCGGCTTTCAGGGACCATAGGAGGCACTGATATGGGGCATGTAGTGGTGAAGTACAAGGTTACTATGGATCAACCAGAAGAAGGTAGTCCGGATTACGACGGAATAGCTTCCAGGATAGGGGAGCTCAAAGAAGTGCAGACATTCGAAATTAAGCCCTTGGCTTTCGGGATGATGTTCATCGAGGTTCAAGCAGTTCTTGAAGACGGAGAGGGGACTGTGGATGAGTTTGAAGAAAGAGTTAGGGGAACTGACCCCCTAGTTGGTCAGATTGAGACCTTGGAAATGGGAAGGCTCTGATCAGAAGTGATCCAGTGGCGATCTCATGAATTCCCTCATGAGGACTGTAGCATAGGTCCCAGGCGGAAGAGTGAAAGAGAGCCTTAGTGAAGCTCCATCTGGATTCCACCTATCTCCATCCAGAGGGCTCTCATCCCATCTCTTAGACTTCTCAGAAGAATCCGGTATGTCTGTCGCCTCCTCAACTGAAAAATCGGCAAATGGAACTGCTAATGGCCTTCTAGTACCGCTCGTAGAGAGCCGGGGTATTCTCTTGACTCTCCAATTCAATGATTCTAGTTCAGTATCGCTAATCGCCTTTGACTCGACCTCCCCTGGCCTTCCGAGAGTCTGCGTAGATTCGCTACCAGGCAGTGGGCCGGTTATGGAAAGTCTTCCAAGCCTACAGTTTCTGATGCATCTGCTTAGATTGGTTTTACTGACCAATGCCATCTTAGATACGTCTATTCTTCCATTGGGCTTGGTGGGGGCGACTATGTCGCCTATCTCGGGGTCAATTATGCTCATCCCGGCGGAAATCCTATTCGAAAGTGTATGATTAAATGCCAGAGATTGTAAAGAGTGTATCATCAGCAACTGAAGAGAATTGGGAAGAGTCTTGAATGACCCTATCCAGTCATCTGGCTTACTCTCGAGGTGCCTTAGCATTTCTCTCTCATAGCCGAGATGGCTGGGGATTATTTCCAGACATGAAGACGGGTCTCTGTTTTCCCTCCATTTTTTCCTGAAATTATATGTTTCCTCACTGGCACTCCCTCCTGGCATTCCCAGGTACAAGTCTACGGCTTTCTCGTAGTCATCTTGAATGACTGCCATGCCCACCAATGGGGTTACTGGCCTGTTGGCACCGAATCTCTGAGGGCCAATCCAGTTGGGGAACACATCTGCCCCTAAACTCTCTGAAAGCCCCTCGCGAATCCTATTCACTCTGAGTAGTGCCTCTTTTCCATCCATCGGCTTACCATCGGGAAAACAGCAACCTCTGACTGTAATTGTGAATCTATTTCCATCATGATCACTCATTCCAACTTTCTGATGGGTCCTTCCAAGAATTTCTAAATCACAATCGGGGATTTCAACTGACTCTACTTTCTTGATGTTAGCATCAATAACAAGAATCTGCGTGGTAACGGCCCTCTTATCTTTCAATCCTGAGGCAAAAATTCTATTCCTACTGATTCCACACTGTTTGGATAGTCGGTTCAGGAATCTATTGGTCTCCCAATTCGTTAACGTGACTCTTGCTACAGTAAATCTTCCTTTTGGATCCAAGGCAGGAACCCGGGAAACTTCCTCCACTCTGAAATCTTCAACTCTTACCTTCAGAAGGCCACCGATACCCTCGTCTGGAAATGCCCATCCAACGAGTCCTAGAGATTCCTCTATGCCATCCGTAGGCACGTTCTCACCATCCTCAGAGTTTTAGCCCTGAGAACTCCTTGGAGATTCCTGTGCATAGATCTCTGAACACCTTCTCGGCCTTCTTTCCCTTGACGGCTCTAACGTAAAGTTCTGGTTCATCCAAATCTGGATGCTTCTGGAAAAAATTTGCATACTCAACGTTTGGGCTCTCGTTCAACCTTGATCTGAAAAGCTGAAGGGTTGTGTGCGTTTCTCCTGAAATCCTAAGTCTAAGTTCGCGACCTTCGTTCATTAGTACTTTTATCGACATGGACAACCGCCCGACCGGACACTCCCTTTTGAGGGCTTTCCTAAGTTAGTAGCCCCTACGGGGCCTGCTGTAAGCCTAAGTTAAACAGTGAGTTGGTTTGGCCGGGACTCATGGGGGACCGAGAAGACAGAGATAGGCTGGTTTCGGCATTCGAGAGATTAGCTCTGCCTTCACTGATGGTTAGTATCCTACTTACCGTATTCATGGCTAGTGTGATAATACCACTCCCTGCTTTCACAACAGATCTGGAGTCATTCTCTCCTGATAGCGAATCTGAGCAGGCCGTAGATAGGATTGACGAGATGATTCCCCCCTCTGGCCATCGAGTATATGTCCATGTGAAATCTGAGGATAATGGGAATATTCTAAGAATTCAGCAATTATCAGGATTATTGGAAGATATGGAAGCCATTAACTCGATAATTCCAGAAGGCAGTATTTCCTCCCATATCAACGCGGCTGATGCGATTCAACGTACTATCGATGAAAGGTCCGGTGATGATTCGAGAATCTCAGGATTTGATGATTGGGGGGACCTATTAGAGGTCGTTTTGGATGAGGACGAAGATTGTATTGAAGCGTCAGGGGACGAGAGGGCCTTAGCGACTGCTTCTTTTGCGGCATCTGCAATGCTCCATACTGATTTTGAGTTTGATCAAGTCTGCGATTGGCTTGAAGATGGCGATGGAGACCCTACGCCTACTGCTTCAAGTACACTTTGGGTTATCGAGTTGAATGGGACTTTGGATAGGGATGGAAGGGAGGGAGTAGCCCAGCAAATTAGGTCTCATCTTAACTCCGAGGGGAATTCTGGCCTATCTTATGGAGTAATTTCGGATGATTTAATCAGTAGCGATATCAACGATAAGACACTTGATGAAATGATTTGGTTATTCGTGATATCGATAGCAGTTGTAGTAGCCGTTCTAGCACTGGCTTTCCGATCTGTGATCATGGTTGCTGCGCCTCTCTTGAGCCTATCAGCAGCTTTGATTTGGACATACGGAACCATTACCCTCTTGGGCATGAAATTCTCAATTTTGGAAGTCGCGGTGGCGCCAGTAGTTCTCGGATTGGGCATAGATTACTCAATACACCTTCAGAGAGGATACGAGAAGGCCAGAGGGTCGTCAGCTTCTGCAGCGGCAGCTTGGGTTCAGTCGTTCGACTCTATTCGCGTAGCTTTGATGCTAGCGGTAGTTACCACTGTCTTTGCTTTCCTGTCGAATTCATTCTCCCCTCTGCCTCCACTGAGGACCTTTGGCGCAACATTAGCGCTTGGGGTCATATCTGCTTTCTTGGCTAGTACAGTAACCGTAGGTGCCGTGCATGTTGTGGCAGAGAGAGGAATAGGAAATGGAACATCTGCTGGCCTACAATTTGACAAGTTGGCCACATATACCACAGAGTTCCAGAGGAAGAATGCAGTATGGGTCATGCTAGCTGTAGCCGCTGTAACCACTGGCTCTGTGTCGATAGCGGTGATGGAGTTGGATACTAGTTTCGAATTAACGGATTTCCTCTCTGAAGATGAGATGGAAGTAATGCAAGTAAGACAGGATATCTATGATTCATATGATGCGGCGGCCTGGAAAACTGTGGATATTTTCATCGAGCCCCCCATTGGGGAAGATTCAATATCCGGAGAATCGAATCTCCTTAGGGCGATGGACTTCCTAGATACGCGTATCTCGGGCATCCCCGAAGTAGTCAATCCGACGAGTACCTCATCTGATCGTCCATCTTATGATGGGTTATATCCAATATTGAGAGATGCCGTCGATAGCGATCAGTCGTTCGGAGAAGAATTCCATCTGGCAATTTTTGATGGCGAGCTAGGGATTTCTGATGGATTCATCGAAGGAGACCTGACCTCAGCAATATCTTCATTGTTATCGAACCAATCTGTGGGTGATCCACTTAGGGGCCAGACCTGGTCCGAGAGAGTTTCTGATCATGTCGCATTGACCGAGGATTCTTCAGGAATACTATTTCTGAAAATGAGCATAGATGTGGTGGCTAAGACCAGTGAAGACTCGGCAAGGGTTTCTGAGGTTTTCAAGCACCAAGCATCACTAATTGAGGATAGTGACGGACTTGTTGATTGTAGAGCCTACGCTTCTGGAGATGTCGTGATGATAGACGGAATCCTGTCCGGATTGGTAGTTTCACAGGTTGAGTCAACGACGATAAGCCTTCTAGTCTCGATATTTGTCCTATTCCTACTTACTAGGAGGCTTGGGCAGTCTTTGGTTGTAATCCTTCCAGTTGGATTGGCTGGTGCATGGGTTGTTGGGTCTATGGCTATGCTTGGCCTGAATTGGAATGTTCTTACCATAATGATCACTGCTCTGACCATTGGTCTGGGAATAGACTACTCGATACATGTCTGGAGAAGATTCGAGAAGAATAGGAGTTCGGGCATGGGCGTTTGGGATTCTATGAGAGAGATGTATGCAACAACTGGCACTGCGCTATTGATGTCCGCAGGAACTACGATATGCGGATTCTTGGTACTAATGCTATCTCCAATTCCAGTAATTAGCGACTTTGGAATAGTAAGCTCCATTGCCGTAGCATTCTCATTAATCCTATCTCTGATTGTTCTGCCCGTTCTTCTCGCCGCTGAAGTCAGGACATCAAACGGAACCTAATTCGGATTTCCAATCAATTCAGCTATTTTTGACATATTCAATCCTTGCTCCCTCGCAACAAGAGATAGTGCCATCCAAAGAGTGACAGGGCCAAGCGCCCTCCTCTTTCTTTGTGCGCGTCTGACGACCTCTTTCATCGGCAGTCCCGATTCTTCCGAAATCAATGCAATCATTGGCTTGATACTTGCTTCGGCCCAATCTGGCGGATATTTTTGACTAGCGACAACCTCAATATGTGATTTTACATCACTCTCTGGAATAAGTATGCGGGGCTTTTCAGCAGGTTTAACGACTAATTCGGGAGGGTTTAGCAAACCCCTAATGATAGGACTCCAACCAAATGGAGGAGCAAGGGGCATAACATTCCTATTTGGGGATATTCTTCCATCGGAATTAGTTAGCCATCCTGTTTCACATAATTTTTCTATTATTTGTGGGGCTATTTCTGGGCCCATCCACTGCATATCAAGAGTCCATATCCTTACTAGCTCATCATAGGGCAGATCACTGGTGATCGAATTGGAAAATGTCGCATATATGATCTTCCTTATCTCCTCGTCGATACTTCCCATGTGAAGGACTGTCGGGTCGTTAGTGAATAGGATTTTGCAGGATAAACATATTAGCACTCAGTTGAATAGGGACCGGGTAGTGCGGCGATTGAGTCCCATGGCCAGAGAATACATTGCCAGAGACCCACGAACCGGGAAAGCGCTTAGGAAATCGAGTTCAAAAGAAGACTCAGACATCAGAGCTCTTCTTCCGATATCTGGAATTTGGGAGGTCATTCCTAGGTCGGACATTCTAAAACTAGCCTCTGGGGAGTTGGAGATGATAGATCTACCAAGAGCTTCTGGTGGCGGTTTTGCAAGAAGAAAGGATGGAATTAGGGCCCTTAATCGTGTTTTTGAAAGCGATATTGAAATTGCCCACAGTATTCTCCTTGATTGTCTAGACGATGATAATGATTCTATTCGGACCACGGCTTTAGAGAGTATGCCTTCATTCTCTCTGAGGAAACATGAGGGGCTAATCAGGTGCCTTTCTGATAGATTGATGGACGGCTCTAATGATGTCAGGGAGGAGGCCATGAATTCTCTCATCAAAATGGCACCTGTTTTTCCGTCCGGTTGTGAGGAAGTTCTGAGAAGAGAGCTTAGGCATAAAGTCAAGAAACACCGAAATAGTGCCTTTATCGCGTTGAAATCGACGTCCCAGCGATGGGCAGAAACAGGGTGTATTCACATTGATGAGCTGATTAGAGAGGAAGACGTTGACCTACGAAGGAGGGCGTCCTCAATTCTCAGAGTTTTGGCGACCAAAGGAGGTGCAGAGGGATGGGACCTGATTGGATGGTGCTTGGAAGATGAGGATGCTGAAGTCAGGAGGAGGGCATCAAAGACCCTTAACTCTCTAGCAGGAGCAGAACCACGTATAGCGGCCATCCTAGTGGAGGTTGCGATGTCTGATGATGATGCTGCGGTGAGGAAGTCTGCCATAGGTGCTCTAAAGAAGCTGAATATGGAAAGTCCAAGAGTTTCAAGGATGGTAATAGATGGGGCACGGGATAGGGACTACGATTTGAGGAAGGCGTGCATAGATCTTCTTTCGATAATTTTGAGTGGTACTGAATTAAGAGAAACCGCCAAAGAACTACTGCGTCAGGAGACTCGAATAGACTTGAGAAAGAGGCTTGAGTCACTATCTACCGACCTGGAGATGGAGGGAACTGAAGAACAGAAGAATAGCTTTCTGGCACCACTGGAACATGTACCAGACGAGGAAGAAAATGCCCCAGACCTAAAGATGGTTGGAAGCATCATGAAGGGTGAACATCATAAAGACAAGTTAAGTCGGCCGGAAAGCGAGGGTGGCACATGAGTGAACATGTCGACGAAAAGGCGGAGCGATTTGAGCGCCTGTGGGAGGGCATGACTCCCAAAGGCTACAACCGCGCGAAGTCCCTCAAGTTTAGGCAGTACATGAGACAACACGTCCTCCAGAAGTTCCACAAGAGGAAGCCAACGCAGTTTACCTCTGTTCAAGATAATCACTACAATCACAACTTCTCCAGTAAGGAACAGTTCCTTACCAAGGAGAACTGCAAGAAGTACTGGATGGGAGAGCTCCAGGCCGAGATCAAAGAATCGGAGAACTTCTGATTCTGAGGCGTTTACATGACTACTTCATCCATAGGTTTTGACAAATGGGACTTAGAGGAGCCTATTTCTAGTGCAATAAGGGAAAGAGGATGGACTGAACCTACAGAGATACAGGTCGAGTCTGTCCCACATGCTAGGAAGGGCAGGGACATTGTAGGACAAGCTAGGACTGGTTCAGGGAAAACTGCTGCATTTGGAATACCAATACTGGAGAAGTGCAAAGTTTCCGGGAAAATCCAGGCGATTATCCTATGTCCAACTAGGGAGTTGGCCGTACAGGTCTCCGAGGAGCTATCAATATTACAGGGAAAAAAGGGGCTAGCCATTCAGACAGTATATGGGGGCACTGATTTAGAGAAGCAGGCCAAGAAGCTTAACGAAGGAACAGATATCGTAGTGGGCACCCCCGGGAGAGTTATCGATATGTCCAAAAGAGGGCATCTTAACTTGGAAACCGTCTCTCTATTCTGTCTAGATGAAGCAGATAGGATGCTAGATATGGGATTCTTCCCAGATGTCTTGTGGATTTTTGAGAAAACGGTGAATAGAAGTCAGACTCTTCTATTCAGTGCGACCTTTCCTGAGGAAGTATTGGATGCGGCAGAGGAATTCCTTCGAGATCCCGTTCATGTCATGAGCGAGGATCTAGTTGTGGAAGTACCAGAAATTGATCAATATGCAGTTAGAGTTGGTAGAGCAAATAAACTCTGGGCATTAGGGAGGATAATTGGAAATGCTGGCGATGACTCGCAGATACTGATTTTCTCCAATACCAAGAGGATGGTCGACTTAATCGTCGAGAGGCTAGGGAAGTTTCGTTTCAATTCGGTAGGACTGCATGGAGACATGCCACAGAATAAGAGAGAGAAGATACTTAATTCATTCAGAGATGGATCTGAAAAAATTGTTGTTGCTACTGATGTTGCGGCAAGAGGACTGGATGTAGATGGCATTACTCACGTAATTAATTACGACCTCCCTGACGATACTGAAGTCTATGTTCACCGGATAGGAAGGACAGGAAGAATGGGCCGCAAGGGAGAATCATGGAGCTTCGTTTCTGGCAAAGAAGTGCAATCAATAGACAGAATCTGCTCCACTTGGGGCTTGACAATACCATTTGTTGAGCCCCCGTCCCTGCCGGCAGGGGTAGAGCGAGATTTCGTACCTAGGAGAGACGACTGGGAAGAGGTCTCAGATGCTTTTGGCATGGTATGCGTTAGAATGAGTCTTGGAGGTTCGGAGAAGACCCGTAGAGAGATTGTGGATTGGATTGTCTCAGAAGCAAGAATTCCTGAAATAGCAATTGGAGAGACGTACATGGATTCTGAAAGTCTGATTGTAGAAATTCATGTTGAAAAGGTTGCTTATGTCATCGATGTCATCAAGGGAAGAAAGATGGACGGTGTTTCTCTAAATCCAGAAATAGTAAATGCTTGAGGGAGGGATTCAAACGGCTCTCCCTCTTGGTGAGTGTGTGGGTCTAGTGGGTCCAGACCGAAAAATTTTGAATCTCCTAGGATTCTTTTGTCCGATTCCTATTAATGAGACTAGGATTGCATTGTCCGAGTTATCAGACGGTGATGTAATCGAGGTGGTTTGTGATGATCGTGAAACTCTGAGGGATATTCCACTTCTTTGTAAGAGGTTGAACGTGTCACTGATATCAATTGAAGAAGACTCTGGAGAGTTCACATTCTTAATCAAGAATTCATCATTTTTAGGAGATATCTGAATGGTTTCGGATGAAATCAGCATTACGGAGAAGGGAGGGGTTCCTGCTGATGCCAAACTACCTACTAATCAAGGAGATTTCAGGATCAGGGTCTTTCATGATTCTACGAGTGGCCTCGATCATGTGGCATTGACATTAGGGGAGATGGAGGGGCCTAATCCAGTACTTGTCAGAGTTCATTCTGAGTGTCTAACTGGCGATGCTTTCGGCAGTCTACGGTGTGACTGCGGACCACAATTAAACGCGGCAATAAGACAAATTCAGGAAGTTGGTTGGGGGTGTATTGTATACCTGAGACAAGAAGGCCGAGGAATTGGTTTGCATGCTAAAATTCAAGCATACAATCTCCAAGACAAGGGGGCCGACACTGTAGAGGCGAATCTTCTACTTGGTCATCCTGCTGATGCTAGAGATTATGGAATTGCATCGAAGATAATTAAGGCCGTGGGTATCCACAATGTATGCTTATTGACAAATAATCCAGATAAAGTAAAGCAATTGTCATTGAATGGAACGAATGTATCTGAGAGAATGCCACTAATTGTAGGGATTAGTGACGAGAATAGGGAATATATGACGATTAAGGTGGATAAAATGGGGCATGATATCCCAGATGGAGAGCTTAACAGCCGACTCTAGTAATGGGGCCGTGACCGGGACTTGAACCCGGGCCGGCGGGACCACAACCCACCGTGCTAACCGCTACACTATCACAGCCGTCTGTGAATTGTCGGGAGTAGCCCCGTTTATGAACAGTTATGCATAGAGGGCGCCAGAGACCAACGGGTTGAAGCACTATGGTTCTCGTGGATAAAATATGAGAGGATTGGGAAGGTGCATCTCAATGGTGCTCATAATGCTTATTTCTATTCAAATTCCCAGTATTGTTGCTGGCGATACTGTAATCACTGCAGAAGAGATGGAGGTTTTCGAGGCAGGTTCTTTTGAGAACGACGATATTTGGTCGATTTCTTCAACTTCTGGATTTAGTCAGAATCCTGCTCAGTTCTCAACAGGAATTGTAGCTGATGGCGAGTTGTCGTTTACTCATGACAGGCCAGAGAACTTTGGTGAGATAACATCGTGGTCCAGTTCAAGCCCTACTTCGTCTAATTACAGCACAGGCAATCCTGATGGATTCTACACTTGGTCCAGAGGCCCAAATATCACTTTGGATGGTTTCGAATTCGAGGGAATGAGTTCATTAATCCTGACTAATATATCATTGGTAATCCACTTTGAGATACCAGACGTGCTTTATTCGGATACCGTGAGAATAATTCTCGGAGGCGTCGGCAGTGAAAAACTCGTTAAGACCTACACTAGAACTATTTCGGGAGTTTACAAGATGAACAATCCACTAATACTTCCCCTAGACGATCAAGCACAGTGGACTTGGCAACTGGTCGAAGGCGCCTATGTCACAATAGACTATGTTTCTCAAGGAGGTGGTAGTGATGACTCAGAAGTAAGGGTAGACGCGGTTGGGATGAAAGCTAAGTATCTACAACCATGGTATTCCTTTGAAAATGTGAAGGCTACCAATGAGCTCATTGGAACTGGAATGCCTGTCTTAGACTTCGGGCCTTACGACGGTGCCGTTAACGGCCTAGTAGCAGAGAGTTGTGGCCTAACTACCGAGGAGGAAACTCCAGGTACATGGGAATTCACAGTTACGGCTCCTTACAATCAAGAATTAGGGAGGATTCATGTATTCGGCGATGGTAATTTCACAATCGAAGCCACGCCACAGGGACAGTCATCAATGGAAAATTGGCAGACATATGGCAATGGTGATTTATTGGCCCAGAATGATGTAACTAATTCAGTTAGGTTGACAATCTACGATGGATGTATTAGTTCTGCAAGGATTGACCTCAATGACCCCCACTTGGAAGTTACTGGATCCATTATTGGAAATATTTCAGGACTATCACAAGCAGGAAGCTCCCTCAAGTTCGCTATGGGCGACTATCTCATAGAAACTATGCCGATAAATTTGGGGAGTTTTTATGTTAGTGTTCCAATAGGACATGCTCTTCCTAGTCACGCAGACTCTGTTGAGTTTGGAGTCGCCTCAAGATTTCAATGGGCGTCTGATGGATCTCCGGAAACCTTAGTCATCCATATCGAGTCAGTTAGTATCTCAGGAGGTTATCTATTGGAATGGGACAGGGATCCTGTGTGCATTGGACTAGAAGATATTCAACTAGTTGAAGACGGAGGGGGAGTGCTACTCCCCCTTAGCGTTACATGTACGGATGATTTGACACCCGAAGAAGACCTAATTGTTAGTGCGTTTAGCTCTCAAGGAGATATAGTAAGTGTTTATTCAGAAGGTAGCTCATTAGTCATCCAACCGGTTTCTGAATCGCATGGTGAGTCTTTGATTCAATTAACTGTAGAGGACGAGCGTGGAAATGAGTGGACGGACTCCTTCAGAGTGTTTGTTTCTGAAGTAGAAGATCCTCCAGTTTTCGAGGGATTGCCAATGAGCGTATACGTTGAGATTGGTGAAACCGCAACCTTGGAGTTGCAGATATATGATCCCGATTCTGAAAATCTCATGGTCACAAGTAGCCGTTCGTGGGCGATTTTCTCCGATGGAATACTAAGTTTGACACCTGTTGAGGCCGGCGTTCATCCCGTAGAGGTTACCGTAAATGACGGCAATAGCGAGTATTCGGAGATTATTGATGTGATAGTCACGTCAAAATCAGACCTTCTAGTTGAGAGTGTATCGATAACAAATTCAGTTACAGGTGATTCTAAGATACTTGATGGGCAAGTTGGAAGGATTGTTGCTAATGTCCGAAACCAAGGAATGGGAGATGCGAGTGGTATTGAAGTGAGATGTTATCTTGATGGGGCTCTAGTTGGAACCTCAACCATTGGACATATTTCATCCGGGGGACTAGATTACATACAATGTGACGCAGTTTTCCAGGGTCCCTCCAGCCAATTAGTAAGGATAGAAGTTGATTATTCTGGATCTATCCTCGAGACTGACGAAAGTAACAATGTCAAGGAAGTGGAGATAATAGTCCATGAGTCTACAAATGGTGAAGAGAGGGGCATAGGAGAGGGCAATGATGCCGTTCTGTTGGCTTTGGCGATTGGCATAATGGTCATCTGTCTTGCCGCTATTCAGATTGGACCTGGCAGAGTAAGGAAGCCTTTCAGAAAGGATAGAAAGTAGTTGATAGGCAGATTATGAAGAGCACTGAGGGCTGATAATCGGTTATTCTCGGATAATGGTTATACATGCTACTTTTTCGAACGTGATTTCCAACTGGGATGGAGGGCATCACGATGAAGCTGATAATTCGCTTAGAGACTGATGAGTGGATTTACGAAGAGCATGAAATTGCTTAGTTCGATTTAGTCCATGTCTGAGGGTAAGTCCCGGGACTCATCAAAACAGATTTTGGGATTGCGATTTCTCCAGAATCTATCTCTGGAAGAGCGTCAGAATCTACTGTCAGCTCAGCGATAGAAACTGCTTCTCCTTTTAGAGTCTCAATTAGTACAGTTGAGCCGGCCTTCGTACCTGATGAAGCTTTGACAATTCCAGGTCTTGCTAGAGTTGCTCCGTGTGACAAAGCAGCGGCTGCACCGTCTTTTATGACAACCTTGGGCAGATGAACAAGTAATCTTTCTATGGGACATATTATCCTCCTAAGACCTCGCTCATCGCCATGCTCCCTATACACGTGTAAAGCATCGGTAAGCTGTTGCATAGTACATGCCATCGATGAATCAAAGGTTCCAGCTTTAGTCCTGTGAAGCTCTATCAATTCACAATTAGAACCGACCATCAATCCTAAATCTCTAGCCAATGTACGGATGTAGGTACCTGCCTCACAATCAATTTCAACAACAACAATTCTTGATTTTGAGTCAAAATCTAGGAGTTGAATTGAGTTGAAAATCCTACTCCTCACTCTCACTTTGACTGCAGATTCTTTAGGTGGCACATTGTAGGATCTCCCTACTAAAGACGATAACGAAGTGATTACCTTATCCTCATTTACTTCCTTAGAGAATCTCATCACTCCAACATATCTTTTTTCCCCTGCTAAGACGATGTCAGTTAGCCTGGTGGCCCTACCGCATAGGAGAGTTAGAACTCCAGTTGCGAACGGATCTAATGTCCCGCCATGGCCGAGTTTCTTTATTCCAAGAAGATTTCTAGCCCAAGAAGCTAGTTGGTGACTGGTTGGCCCTCTTGGCTTGTTAACCAGGATTACACCCGACTGAAAAAGTTCCGAAATGTCCCTGGAATATGGATTTCCTCCGGACTTTGAGTCGGTGCTTGTTGAGTCTTGCAGGATGATCATATTTCCCAATTTCAATCCCCCAATTCTCGTTGAACCATTTCCAATACCTCTAACGCATCCAGATTGTCTGCGTCAATAATCATATTGTAGGGCGACATGTCATCCAAATTAATACCATACAGTTCTTGATACCTCTGCATATCGTCAGAATTCCTTCTTTGAGATGATTCAAGAACATCTTCAAAATTACCGCCCTCTCTAGACTGGATTCTACGTGCCCTTTCTTCGTCTGAGACTTCAATCCAAATTCTCAGGCAATCTATACGTGCCAAATAGGCCCACCACCCACTCAAACGGCTCTCCACTATTGATGGTCCGTTTGTTGATGAAATCATCTCTTTGAGGGCATCATCTAGGGACCTATCTACTTCGAAGTCCTCTTTACACAGTCTACTGAAATCTTCTACACTAAGTTTTCTTCTTTGTGCTTCCTGCCTGAAGATATCCCCTCCATTTACAGAGTTCAATCCTCTATTTTTAGACAATAAATCCACTAGCGTTGATGTACCGCTACCTGGCTTCCCGCTTACTGTCATTATGAGCAAGGACTCACCTCCACTCGTACCTGCAAACATCACATCTGAGCTTACCATTCGATGCACGCATGATGAATTCAGATCCACAGGTAGGGCATGTAGACCCTTTCATGGGCGGCGCCGCGAGAGTATTTCCTCCTCTGGTCTTTTCTTGCTCCTCTTTCTTTTGCCCTGTTTTTCGCGGTCCTGACCTTCTTCTCTGGGACTGTCTGGTTCTTGATGCAGAGGAACGTGATTTCTTCTTTGGCTCCTCAAGCAAATAGAGGAGGGGCTCGGGGATTGGCTCCGCCGCTACAACCAGTGGATGTCTCTTATATCTGATAATTTTGATATGCCTGTCGATTATCCTGCCTAAAGGTGCGCTCATCGTAATGTATGATGCTATCCATGCCGGTATTATCCAGAAAATCCTCTCGGTAAAACTCCATGTTGGAGACCATGGGAGACTAACGTATGATACTCTAAATGTCTCTATGGAGTGTGACATCCAGCTGAATATTGCTATAATGAAAACTATTGTGAACATCATGGGCCTGAACATTTCAGCCTGTGTCGCCATATTTTCTGGCCCTAGAGACAACTGAAGCTCTTGCATCTTGTTGATTCTACTGGTATCGCGTTCCATTCTAGCTTCCCTAAGCTGCTTACCGATCTGCTTGCCCCTGTGAGCATTGTGGGCCTGCTTCAGGGAATCAACAAAAAATGAACGGATAATTGTATTTACAACCATTATACTCGAGCCGACTACGAAAACAGTAGGAACGAAGTATTGGCTATGGAAAGGTAGAGTCGGCTCAATAACTGATCCGGCACTGACGGATAATGCTATTCTGATGAATGGAAAAAACATCATTGATGCCATTACGACCATCATTACCATCATCGGCCCCATCATCGCAGACAATGCCTGAACTTGGGCATCTGCTGGGTTTGTTGCCTCGGCCATGTACTTCGGCATAACAAGACAACAATCAACACTTCGGTCGGAATAGACGCTAAATCATGAGATAAATGAATACCCACAGACCACACATGAGGAAGAGCCTACTGAGGCCTCAGTACCACATATCGGACAATTAGTAGAGTCTTCTTGTACCTCC
>CESQ01023902.1_pt1 | contig 25899 bp, 13 predicted proteins | sample 361401 | NCBI WGS metagenome assembly CESQ01 (sample SAMEA2622119, study PRJEB7988) | marine metagenome | isolation source: saline water (ENVO:00002010), including | reverse complement strand
GGCATTAGTGCCATAAGCCAAGCAGCAAATATCCCCGCCTGTGCACTGTGAAGGCGGTTTGCAATACCTGCAACTGGTAGAACAATCAATGCTCCGAAGATTGCTGGCAGACCTGCAACTGACCACCAAACGACTTCGTCGGCGGTAATACCTGTTAACCACTCGAGTGCGAGGCCACCAAGTGCTAAACACCACGAAAATAGAGGTGGGCGAGGATTAATTCCACCACTCGGGTATGCTCGATCTGCATCGAAAATGAAGTGGGCATGCTCTGCTACAATGTAGTCAACTACTCTCTTCATGTACCAAGGGTCAGAACCTCCAGTCATATCCCAAAGTCCGGTTATATTCGCATTCATTGCAGGAAGCACATTCCAACCAGTCCTGATTAAAAGGCCAACAATAACTGCGGAACCAACTAGAATTGAATAGGAATTATCACTCCACCACAAACGGAACTGGCTAGGTTCTCGGCGAGGAGCAATATCTCCGAACCTTCCACTAGAAGCAAGCATAATTCCTAACACATTCAACCAGAATGTGATGAAGAACCAAGAGAATGCTCCACCGAAATCGTTCCCAGCAAGGAATTCCAATTGTTCTGGGAGACTGACACCTATCTCTACCAAGTGAGCTAAAGTGTAGATTAGCCAATTTACCGCAACTATCGCTCCGAGAACATGCCATCTCTCAGCACGACAGAAGGCTACAAACATCACTACTATCGAAGTAACTAGAGCCCAAATACCGCCAAGGTAGTGGTGCTCCTCAAAGGTACCAGCACTGGAAATACTTGCCAGTGAACAAAGTGGAATTAAGTTCACAATCAATAAGGTAACTGCAGTGATCAGTAAATCACGGTGTTCTGAAAAATCAATTTTTTGTGGTAGTCTTTCAAACAAAGACCCATTTCCTCCATCATACAGACATCCTCTGAAAGAAATAGCGAAAATGGTACCGAGCGTCAAAGATGCAGCGTAAAAGGAAAAGAAATTAGCCGCTATACCGGCCCTTTGGACGTCTATAAGCAGATTCTGTAGGTTATCTCCCTCTGAAAGTGTTAATTCTGGCATAGACGCAGCGTAGGCTACAGAAACATGGAATCCTGCGACCATAGTGAATAGAATGGTCGCTTCCTCACTTCTATTTGATTTGACAAGAATTAATGTTGAAATCGCCATGAATGCAAAAGTGGTTGCGAGTATGGCGTCAATAAATCCTAGGAATTCCAATGCTATCGGAACGATTGCAAACAACATTACGAAAACCGTGTTTCGATTTATCGGAGAATCTTCAGGAAGGGCAGATACCCAAAACCTTCCCATAACAGCCGCTAATGCAGCTGCGACGGGAAGGATAACCAACTTTCCTGTGTCAATCATCACATCATCAGCGAGGGATGTAGCAGCGAAAAATAAGATTAGTATTCCTGCTAACACCGCTGGCGCCGATACCAGTCCATTGTACTGGCCGACGTCCCCCGTTTTCCCGTTTTCATAAGACATTATTTCATCACCGTCTATTTGCAGCCTGAAGGCTCAGCGTCGCGGCGACCAAAACTTCTGTTATAACCGTTCGCGGTGTTTCCGCTACGTAGTAGCGTGCCTAGTTTTCAACAAAAACCACTCAAAGGGCTCGATAGGCGATATCTCTTCGGTAATGTGAGCCCTCCAGAGTGATTTCATCGATAATGGCGTAAGCGGCGCCGACGGCACTCGGAAGATCGGATGCTACGGCTGTTGCGGAGAGAACCCTTCCTCCACTTGAGAGAAGTTTTCCATCCTCATTTCGATGTGTGCCTGCTTGATGTACAAAAGCGGTAATTTCTCCTTCTTCGATTCTAGTACTTTCACCAGTAATTTCTATACCCGTTTTTGATGGACCAGGATATCCTTCCGAGGCCATAACAACGGTTACTGCGGACTTATTTGAAAAGATAGGCTGATAACTGTCAATCCTACCTTCAGCAGCTGCTAGAAGCATTTCTCCAAGGTCACTTTCTATCAATGGAATTGTTACTTGTGTTTCAGGGTCTCCAAATCTAACATTGTATTCAACTACGCTAGGTGCACCTTCATCGTCAATCATCAGCCCGACGTAAAGAACACCACGATATGGAATCGCTTGATTACGCAAATGGTGATGCATTGGATTAACAATTTCCTTTATCGCCCTTTGCCTTACTGATTCAGTTATTACCGGAGCAGGGGCATATGCTCCCATACCACCTGTATTAGGTCCAGTATCTCCCTCTCCAACTCTCTTATGATCTTGGCTTGGTGGTAGACAAATAAAGCCAGATTCATCCATAATTACCAGCATAGATGCTTCCTCCCCTGAGAGGAATTCTTCCAATAGAACAAAACCATCCGTGGAGATTGAATCTTGAATGAAACTACTGGCCTCATCTACATCCTCAGTTACAACTACACCCTTTCCAGCAGCCAGTACATCTCGCTTGATTACCCAAGGTGATGAATAGCGAGATAGGGCAGCATCGATGTCGGAATCAGACTTCAAAATCTGTACACCTCCGGTTGGTATCCCTAATTCTTCCATCACCTGCTTAGCATGTAGTTTCGAACCTTCTAGTTCGGCACCCTCTGAATGCGGGCCGAAACTAGGAATCCCCCTGTCTCTCAAGGAATCCGAAAGTCCCGAAACCAAGGGAGCTTCGGGGCCAACTACAACAAGGTCAACTGATAATTTAGTTGCAAGTTTAACAATCGCATCAACATCTGTAGCAGAAACGTTGTGATTAATGCCTAACATCGAGGTTCCTGCGTTGCCCGGGCATGTGTGAATAGATTCGACCGAAGGGCTTTCTGAGAGTCCGATTGCAAGAGCGTGTTCTCTTCCCCCAGCTCCTACAATAAGGACCTTCATTCCAGCCATGTTTGTATTCGCAATCGATTAGCAACATAATGCATTCCAATGGTTAATCTCTTGGAACTGAAAGAAATACTGAAATCTCATCAGTACGGTACAGACTTTAATCCAAGTCTATACCCTAAGATATTGAAAGAACGATGAATTATTGGAGTCAGGACAATGATTGCAATAATTGGCGATCTCAGATCGGAATGCATCATTACTTGGTCGTTGAAAAATATAGCCGCTGCTAAGAAGATGAAAATTGCAAACGGAAGAGTGTCTAAAAGTGGTGCTTTAGAACTAACTTCCCCTTCTCTCTTCAGGCCCTGTCTGCGTTTTACATAAGATCCGGCCATATCACCCAACATGCAAGAGAACCCGAGAGTGAATCCAAGTACAAATGCAGCACCCCATTCGTTGCCAATCCAAAACCAATCAGATGAATCAGAGATTAACAATGGGTCGATGAATGGGCGGTCTGAAGGAGGAGTGTTTTCATCCCACATGTAGTGTGCAATCATTACTAAAATTCCAGAAAATACCCCTCCTCCAAAAAGGCCCTCCCAAGATTTACCGTCACCTAGAAGCCTATTACCATCAGAATGAACTCTGCCTCCGTCGATTTTGTGGTTATCAAATCCAATTTTATCAGGAATCCATTTGCCGAAAAGCATTGCTCCTGTATTCGCTAAATATGCGGGCCCATAGAGAATCAGAACAGTTACTACGTTAACTGCAAAATCTCCAATTGTACTGTCTGTAAAAGCAAGTGCCGCCATGCTAGACATTAGCCCGGCCATACACTCATGCGGGAAGAACTCTCGGTTTCTTACACTTGTCGCCGATTCCTTCATTGATTACTTATCATACGCCGAGGCGATGAGAAAATCGAAGACTGTGCTATTGGCAATATTTCTGCTAACTGCTTTAGCCACAACAACCGCGCTTAATGCAGTAGCACAACCATCTGAAATTGTCATTGATTCACAGGTAGAATGGATTGAAGATCGTTCATTGGAGGTGGATTTAAGAATTGTTTCAGGGGGTGATTTGACGCTTAGGGACCTTGCTCTAAGTATACACGACGAAGTAAATATTTACGTGGAATCTGGCGGTACATTAAACCTCCACAACTCAGAGATTCTAGACTTAAATCCACCGACTGGATTAGCGGGTTATGGATACTGGGATGAAACAAATCGCTCAGCTGTTTTGATACCTGGTTCTGATTATGATGGAGGCTTTGAGGCTACATTTTATTCAGGAGAAACTAGTACATTTTACGGTGGTCAAGCGATTATTGAGGGGCAAGATTCCATCGATTTGAATGGTAGCGAATTTACCCTCTCTTTTGATGCAAATACGGACGATGTTTGGGTTGGTTTAGTAGGATATGGTCATCAATCAGTTCACCTGGATACAGTTACCATGACTCCTGAAGTTGGATCTTCCATTACCTACGATGCTATTGAATTAGAACACCGAAACATGATGGCATTAGATCAGGATAGTGAAACCTGCACCCTAAATGTTGCTGGGAATGCTGATTTTGATGAGGCTTCAATTCTAGGATGCATGGTGATCGTTGATGGGATGATGACCTTGCATTCAACCACGATAGACAGGACAGGACCTATAATTTCCAACAAGGATGCCGAACTAATCTTAAGCGGTGAAACTACATTCTCAATGAGTAAAGATGACCATGATGTACGCGCACATGCTAATTCTGGGTTACATTGGGGGGAAAACGTAGTAGGAAGTGGTGGTCACACTGACCGATGGGAGAAAATTATCGATTCACAAGAAGTTCACTTTGATGCTTCTGAAGTTTTGTTTAGGGTACTGAATTTTGGCCAATACGAAATTACTTCTTCGACATATTACAGTGATGAATACGGAGTTGGTCTAATTGACTCGGGCGACGCAAGAACTGTCGAAATTGGTTGGGCTGATGGAAGTGTTTGGACTGAATCTGCGAGTATAGAAATTCTACAATATCGGACCAGCTGGAATATGGACGAATCACTGGATGATTATGGCGGTGGAATAATCCCATTGACTTGGGATGAAGTAATTGTTATCGACGGAAATACACCACAAATTGAGTTTGTTTCGGTTGATTTTCAAGAACCAACAGAGAGCGTTTCAAGAGGAAGTAGTGGCGTTGGCATGATGGCTACAATCGCAAATCGTGGAACTGCTCCTGCCATTGTATATTTCACGTGTGACGTTACCGAAACTGGAACAGCGGCACAAATGACAAGTTACCCGGGTGGTTTAGTGGTAGCAGGGGAGGAAGTGACTATTCAATTCTCTTGGATGAATAGTGATGTAGATAATGCAAGCTTGACCTGCGAGATACTGACACCGACTCAACTAGTAGAGGAGGATGCATTCGGTGGTGGTACCGCTTCGAGTGACCAAATTACTTGGATTGACTCACCAGATGATGAAAGTGGTTCAATTATACCTGTGTTGATCGCATTTGTCATCGCCGCTTTGGCTATGGCAGCATTCTTCTTCAAGATGTCAAAATCCTCTGAAGAGGATGAAGAAGAAGAGCTGTACTAGCAGCTCGAGACTTGAGTCCAAGACTCATCTGTTTGGGGTCCATTTTCGTCTTCTCCGCCAAATTCTACAAGTTCGTAAAATGTGGTAGACACGTGGGCTGTACGATCTCCCCACGGCGGTCCTTGAGTTGCAGATACGGTAAACTCATAGCAGCCAAAATCAGACTCTTGCCAATCATCTCTAGGTATGAATTGCATGTTAATTGTAATATCATCTACGGAACCATCGAGAATTATCTCTGAACCAAAATCCCCCACAACTGACGAACCTGAACCATATTCACCACTCATAGAATCCCAAGTAGCTTCGCCATTAATTACTGTGACCGTTGGATACGAAATAGCAGTTACACCATCCTTTGTGAGGGTCGCTGTAAGTTCGAAATTAGCGTGAGGTAAAGGTGCGGGTGGGTTTCCTACGTTGGCTTGTAATCCAACCCAAGCTTTCAGGCCTACTCCAATAACACAACTGTCCTTATTTCCGGAGCAGTCGTTTCCTTCGCCCCTAGCGCCAACTGCAAGATTTTGCGTTGTGTCAATAGTTCTCTCTAAGTGTCCTGAATTCAAAATGAATGAGTCTGACGAACTGCCCGAATCTACAGTTACGACGTAGCGGGAATCATCAGCAGCATTACCTGAGTAGAATTCATCTATTGGAAGAATTAATCTACCATATTTCCCTATCCCATCGTTGAGATTAATCGACAAAGGCATAACCGATTCCCATACCTTTTCTCCTCCGTAGGTTATCGACACATCTGTATCCCCTGAAGAACCGCCGAATAATCCACCCGATTCCCTGATTGTGAGGGTTATTGTTTCGGCGTCTGATGATAAATCGCCATCTGTAATCGTAATTGAACTGGAGAAGAGGCTGCTGGATATGAATGGAGAAGCGAGAAGAAGTAAGATGGTTACAGAAATTACTTCGGTGTATTTTCTATTTACTCCATCCCAAATAAGGAACCATCCTGCTCCCGCTAATAAAATCGGGACGACGATCGCTAGGGCATAATCGCTCTGTATAGAGGGGAGTGAGTATAACCACATCGATACAATTGACACAACTGCGAGACCGATTCCGATAGGGAGAGAATTAGGGATTAGTGTCTTTTTTTTCGAATCCGCAACCGCTACTGCGACCACCTCATCTGCAGGTTGTTGAACGTCCATAGCCTTCTGAAGCAATCCGCCATCACTCATACCAGTAACCTCTCAATTGGGCAAGGCGTCATCAGCGTTGGTTATCAACCCAATGCCACCAAATGTGGCAGAAGATATACTATCACCGGTTAGAATAAACGAGCATCTAACGGTTCTAAATCGTCTGATTCCTCTTCATTGGTCAGTCTTGTAGATCGGCCTGCAAATGCAGCTGCTGCTAGAGCGGTGATCATCAAAGTACCAATCAATTCGAAGCCTGGGAGGTAAACCCCTCTGATATAAATGGTCATCGTTTGAATTTGGTAATTGGGGATACCCTCCGTTCTTACAGAGTATTCAGACGTCGACTTGAACTGTAAAGAGAAATATGTATCTGTCCAACCTTGGTTCTTCGGAGTTCTCATCTGAACTCGAATCTTTTCTGGAGGCGCCATAGATTCTATTTCTACGCTGACCAACGGAATACTTAGTTGGAATCCATCATCGTTCAATTGATCATAATTTTCAATTTCAATATTGAACCTGTCCAGTGCATTTCCGTCGTTATACACATCGAAAACCAAGTTGTAATCGACCTTCGGACGTAATTGCAAGAAGGCGACTTCCGAGGCTACTCTAAGTCGGCTGAACTGTCGGATAATCGCCATGACGTTAGCAGCCGATGGTTCGCTGGTAACTGGAACTCCATTCGCCATCGTCACCTCCGCACTGACAGTTACCTGATGCTGTCCTTCAGGAGCTCGGAGTTCAGCCCTTACAAGTACCTGGAATGACACCTCAGAGCCTCCCCCTATTGACATAGTAGCGGGACCAGAGAACGCTAGAACTCCGGCTTGAATTTGGATTCTTACCTTTTCTTGGTGAACGGTTGGATTCTCAATTCGACAGTTGATTATGCTTGATCTCGTAGCGCCTGGATAGACGTCAATTGGTTGAGGTTGGTCGCATGTCAAGGTGATGTCTGGAACTGCTCCTTGAGCCTGAACGGGTGCAGCGGCGGCCCATGTGCTGAGAAAGTACACTACCAATATCATCAGGGCAGGACGAACCTTACTTGCAGTGCTCATCATCTATGGGCCGACTTAGGCCGTATTTATGGGTTAGCACCGTCGGCTTCGCTGTATTGCAATTTCTAACCCCTTTTTCTAATTTGAATCAATAATGGTTTTATGGTATTTTTGCTCGAAATAGGCGATTCTAAGAAGAAGATTTTGGTGGACCCGACCGGATTTGAACCGATGGCCACTCGGTTATGAGCCGAGCGCTCTAACCAACTGAGCTACGGGTCCTAACTATCACTCGACAACAACTGCGAGATGAACCTTATTCTCTTGGTGCAAGAGAAATTCGGTTCTGAAAGGTACCCTATGAAGCAGAATTATGATTTGATATCTCTGCTTACCTTCAGTGAATATTCAAGCATTAGATACCTATCCGGGACTCATGGCGAAGCTTTGGGTGATGTTCTTCACGGCTCTTTTGCTAGTATCAACAATGAACTTCTACGCAGTTATCCGTGAGCCTGATTTGATTGACATAGACGAAATTCACGAATATCCAAGAGAGACTGTGAAGGTCAAAGGAGTGTTGACCAGTTTCGTTGTAGACCCTTACGGTGAACAGGCAGACAGGATAGATTTGCAAGTTCGAGAAGTTGATGGTCACTCTGTAGTCGAAGTTCGATGGTTTGTAGACAGAGATAACGATATCCCTCCAATTGGAACGATAATTACTGTGGAGGGAGAAGTGACTGAATGGAACGGACGAATTTGGCTGTCATCCAATGGATATGGCGCCATAGAATGTGCTGATTCGGATTGCGACTCCGTAGAATATACTGCTATGCAATTAGTCGAAGTTGCAATGAATCCACAAGAATTTGCCAACATGTCTGTAAAAGTAGATGGGTATTTGTCTGAACCTCTTGAGCCTGATGTGACATATCATTCATTGAGTCTTATGGATAACCCCTCTTATGGTAATGCAGACCATCTTTTGTATATGCAAGTCGAGGGGCGAGTAATCGATTGGATTGAATCCGGAAGTCATGTGGAAATATCTGGTTGGTTACAATATGACCAACGTTCTCTACGTTGGAGATTACTTGTGCAAGCAACAGCCATAGAGGTTCTTAACGAAGGATCGGTTGTTGACTTATCTTGGGAATTAGAACCCTACACGTTGACCTATGAAGTTGGTAAAAACGTATCAATAGATGGAACTGCAACTCAATCATCAGGTAGTTGGTGGTTAATTGGAGATTCACCTACAGACCGACTTTGTTTATTGCCTTCAGAGGATGTAGTAAATGAGGGATTAGAGGGTATTCGACAAAAATGGTTCGGACGATTAATTTGGTCGACGGATGAAGCAACCATCTGTCTAAGGCTTGATGGATACTCAGCCGAAAATACTGCTGGCGACTTTGGAGATGGTGTGACTCCACTACTCGATGTTGCTGAAAATCCATTTGATTATCTAAATCAGAATCATACATTTGAAGGATGGATTACAGACCCTATATCTCCAGATTATGATAAAGGATATGTTGGAGATGGTCCTGATTACTTCTCTAGACAGACCAAACTCAGAATACATCTAATTGGTGAGCACGCAGAATATATTGAGGGTGGCCAATCAATCCGCTTTAATGCTACAATAATTTGGTCAGAAAGCGAGGGTCGAGTGATTCTTGAAGCTCGTTCTTGGACTCTTGGTCAAGCACCAGCACCAACCACTCTAAACTGGGGAGATGGTTACAACTCATGGAAATGGGATATTGGAAAACTTGTCGTGATTAACGGAGAGGCAATTATGGACGAGGACGGTAACCAATGGATTCAGAGATCCGGTTCTGACGAAAGTGTCTGTTTACTAGGAGACGGTACTGAGTCTAGCCAGACTGAGGGGCAGGGTCCTCTTGATTGGACAGGTCGATTATCCACTACAGAAGATTCTGTGGATAATACAATGCAATTCTGTATAGATATCAGATGAGGTGTTTAGATGGATCCATGGTTAATCGATTTTGGTTGGTTAATTGGGTCATTTATATTCGGAATATTCCTTGGCTGTTTAACAGGTTTAATTCCCGGATTTCACGTCAATAACGTTGCTTTGATTGCCTTATCACTTTCTCCTGTTGCGGTAGGGATAGGGATCCCTTTAGACGCGGTTGCAGGAATTATCGTTGCCTGTGGAACTGTACACACATTCCTGAATTACATTCCAAGCGCATTAGTAGGGGCGCCTGATGACAACATGGCACTTGCTTTGCTTCCAGGCCACAGGATGTTGATTTCGGGCCAAGCTGCTCAAGGTGTTGCATATTCCGCTCGCGGCTCGCAGATGGGTATGCTGATGTCAATCCCTCTACTGATTGTCGCGCGCTTACTTTTCGGAGAAAACCCTGGATTAGGTTTGTACGAAGCCAGCCGGGAACAATTACCATGGATTCTATTATTCATTTCTATATTCCTGATTTTGACTGAGACTACTCGATTACCATGGCCTGTGTGGTCACAAAAAATTACACAGAAACTGAAATGGTCATTGAAGAAACCATTAGAATTTACAATACCGATGGGGCGACTCAGTATTCGAAGACGATATGATGCAATCGACTTCCGACTTGGAGAAAGTTCGAGAGTTGCTGGAATACTAGTAGCCACAGCCTATTTCTTACTCACTGGATTTTATGGATGGGCTGTATTCGAATTACCTGCTCGATCACCTGTCGGAATTCCATCCGCTTCACTACTATTCCCAAGCTTGGCGGGATTATTCGGAATTGCAAATCTAATTGACATCTATGTTACAACAAGTGAAATCCCTCCACAAGAACAAAATTGGGAAATGCCTGATCCTAAACCTCTAGCAGTTCCAACATTCCTTTCAGCAGTGGTCTCCTCAGTAATGGCAATACTCCCAGGAATGACTGCCGCACAGGCAACTGTAGTTGTTATGAGTGCTCGAAACTTTTGGGGTAAATTGACTGACCCTAATTACATACCAGCAGACTTCGAGCATGGGACCCAGCCCGGATTTGAGCAGATGCCCCAAATGATGGTGTTTGAAGGCATGGAGGACCTAGCGCAAGATGACCGTTTGTTATTCCAAGAGGCTCTTTCCGAAGCAGGCGCCACGCCCGACTTAGATTTAGTAAACAATAATCAACAACGAGACCTGGAAATTATTGCAATTCTGTCCTCAGTCAACACCGCTGTTACAGTGATGGTTCTAGGCTTCCTATACATGGTAGGAAGGCCTCGTTCTGGAGCAGCCTTAGCACTCAATATGATGTATCCAATAGACATCTGGAATGCTGTAGAACCACCTGCAGATTTCGTTAGACTGCTGGCTATTACAGTAGCCTCAGGATTATTTGCTGTTCCAGTAATGATCGAGGTTGGAAAGGGTATGTTGAAAATGCATGAATTAGTACCTCTCAGAAACCTAGTTATTTCCGTCAGTGCCTTCATTACAATTTTAGTTTGGATTTCTACAGATTGGATTGGGGTCGGGACTTTAGTCATTGGAACAATGATCGGACTTATGGCGCCTAGAATTGGGATACGAAGGTCACATGGAATGGGAGTTATTTTAGTGCCTATAATGATGTATACCTTCGCTAGAGAATTAGATGCATTTGGCTTTGCTTGAATTCAATAATTTCAAGAGATTCTAGATGGTGTGCTCTGCAACACTAGGTAACATCGGAATAGAATCGCTTATTTCCTTACCGCGTGCGTCAACCGCTAGAGTGATACCATGGACAACCAACAGAAGGCAAGTGCAATACTAGCAGTCGGAATAATGCTAATAGGAATTAATTTCCTAGCATTAGCGCCCTTCGTAGCAGGGCAAGTTGAGGCTGGAGTTCAGGATGTTGTAGCCGATGGCTATGATGGCTATGATGACGACGGAAACGAAAACTACACTGCAGATTATGACGACGAATGGCTTGTTTCGACCTCTGAGAGAGTTTACTTTGCATACTCTCTAGATAATCCAGATGGGGTGGATGCTGGAGAGGCACATGAATTTACGAAAATGGGCCCTTTCATCTATGAGGTTACTACAACCAGAGAAATCCTAGATTTCGATTACGAAGCTGGTGAGATAACTTATTCCGAATATGATAGTTTTGAGTGGTGCGAGAACTGTGCTTGGATAGATGAAAATGGAGATTCACACAACTCTGTACCAGGTTCAACCGAAATAACTCAAGTTAACATCCTTTGGAATACACAAAGAATTGCGGGGATTTCAACTGGAATCATCTATGGAGAAGTGTTTGCTAAGGCGGGATTCGCTAACAACATGATTGCCACTGATTTGCAGAATCGAGCCCCTTCAATTTGGGCTTCAGAAGATATTTCTGGAATGGTAGATACATTCTCTCTAAGTTTGCAAGCAACGGGTATGGACGAAGTTAACGCGTCAATTTTGGCTCCATCAGGAGTTCTTTCTGGAGCATATGTTTCTGCAACTGGAGGAGGGACAACCAGTGACATACTGAACAACACTCAGACGTTCTTCCCGTATGCAGACAGCATCCTATACGGGGCGCAGGATCCTTCTACTGGTATTTGCATTGCATTAACTTGTGACATTGGCCCTATGCTAGTAGCAGGAATGGGCGCTCCTGACGGAGGAGTAGTTACTCAAACTCGTGCTGCGCTATACGGATATGCAGATGCAGGAGATGATATGGCAGCAATTGACCTTGCTGTATACGCACTTGCTGGTAATACCTTCCTAGCCCATGGTGGTGGTGCTGACCTGACTCAAGTTACCGATCTAAGACAGAGATTGAACGAAGTCAGTGGAGTTGACATTACCAACCCAGATGTCTTGAATGGTGTAATATTTGGAACACCCGACGCTGAAATTCCAAACGGACTTCTTTCGGTTTCGGACTACAGTGGCATCCCACTAAATGGAATTGCCCTCTTCCTATTAGGCGCACAAGGTGACCTATTTGGTACAATGACAACATATGGTATTGGACTAACACAGTTGTTGGGATTATCTGACTATGCCGGTGAATGGATAGGGATGGTTGGTACTCCCACTGAATTTGAGATGATTCTTGCGGGTGGCCAAGGTACACTGAATGCTGATGATTGGTGGCAAATTTCCTTCGGAGGTGAAGAGCCTATTGCTGGTGGTTACATACCCATTGGCTTGAACAGAGCTGAATTCGAAGGGACGATTGATATGGATGTTGCTAAGGTGACTGAAATCCTCTACACATCTCCTTATGCATTGACTTCTGATTTTGCTAGTATTTTCATGTATGGAGAATTATCGGGAAGTACCCTCCCTGCAGAAGAAGGGGCGGAAACAACCGATTGGAATGATGCGTATGTGGCTGGATTGTATGATATCCCGGAAAGTGACGCCGCTGCGGTCCGTAGTTGGGTTGCAGACTTCATGTTCGACCAAGTTATTGGCGCGCTATTGGGCTTCCAATACGGCGGTTCTGCTTACATCACGCAGCCAGTCGATAACTGGTTGTTTGGCTGGAGAGATATTATCGTGGCCGATGTTGTTTACGGAGAACCCGACAATATGGCCCTAGGTTGGGTAAGCCTCGAAACAAATGAAACATATTTCGGCTCAGATAGCGTTACCACTGGAGATTATGATGTATATGTCGCAAGTACAGAAGGAGACGATATGGGTCAAAGGTTGCTTCAAGGTTACATCAACTCCGATGGAAATGGATTTTGTGATTTCAAATTAAATTCCGATGGCACAATGGCAGATGCTGATTCAAGTGGCATGTACCCCTGTGAAGAAGGTGAATTGTATGGATTTACAGAGCATCTACCATGGAGGGCACCACACCGAGAAACTTCCACTCTTGGATTACTATCCGCCCACGTCGGTAACGAAAATACCGTAGTAGCTGGGGCAGTAGGTGGTGTCGCAGATAGTGATGACCCGTTTAGGGTGAATCTTGTAGGATACGCAATGGCGGAATCAGTACCTGGAGACATGGAAACATACAAGGGAATTGAAATGAGGGCACACACAGTAAACCTAGATCCTTCACAAAACCAAATACAAGCCAAGTTAATTGGCTCTGCATCCTTTGTTGATGTACTTCCAGGTGCATTACCTGTATACTTTGGTTCAAATGTGGATATCAAGGTAGAGCCTGTTACCCAAGTAGCGATGTACGGGAAATCCGTCTCTATGTTCCACCTAGACCTAAGAGGTCCCGGAATGCTAAATCCTGAGATGGGTGTAGACACACATCCGGTTTTCGAGATTCATACTTTCTCGGAAATTGCAGATGAAGATGCTGAAACCTTCCAGTGTCGGGTTCTGGATAACATGGAACCAATGTACTGGACTGATTTCGGCGGCAGTGGGGATTGTGAATTAGAAGGCACAGCTGTAATTGATTCTGTGACTGCAGTATTGTATGTTGCAAGCATAGCTATGATTGCTGTGGGAGCTCTGGCATTCGGCGGCATGGGACCGATTGCTGTATCAAAAGACGAAGATTGAGGCTACCCTATACTCCGGCTGGCAAAGCCAGCCGCGGGCGCGCTTGCGCGAAGGGTTCAACCGCTGAACACTGGACGTAAGTCTAATGGAAAGGGGTCCCGCAAGGCTAGCAGTAGTCATCATTGCAGTATTGACACTAAGTGTACTAGGCCCCTCTCAAATTCTACAAATCGATGATTCTAAAGAAAATCGAGAGGCCATAAAAAATCCCTCATGCGTAGTTTGTATTAACGAAATAATGCCTAATGCGGATGGCTCAGATCAAGGAATCTTTCCTCAGGGTGAATGGGTTGAGTTGTTCAATACCGGGTCTAGTTCTGTGAGTCTTGAGGGCTGGACAATTGTCGATATTGGCGGATGGACACATCCAATCAATGAAACTAGTTGGGTAGGATTTAGTGATTTAACTACGCCTTATCACATCGAAGCAGGAGCATACGCAGTTATTGCTGAAAATGAAATTGGAACTCTAAGAATAAACAACGCTGGAGAGACTATTTTCCTGACAGATGAACAAGGTGGTGTAGTTGACGAAGTAACCACAGGGCAAGCGTCAAATGGAATTTCCAAAATACCATCTAACGGAAGCGCGGAGTGGATTGACTCAGAACAATCAACCCCAGGAAGCCAAAATATTGGAGGTTCGGATGACGAAAATAATCCAGAAACGCCTACTGATTTACAACCTTCAGAATGGAATGGAAAATATGATGTCAAGTTCACTCGTCTTATGCCGGGTGAAGTACCTAACCGGGATAACGATTGGTTTGAATTGAGTAATTTGGGTAATGAAGTTGTAAATTTAACTGGCTGGACCATAGAACGCATTAGGTCCACAACACCCTGGATATCAATATTCAACGAACTAGTGATACCTGCAGGAGGGTCGATTGTTCTAACCGAAAATCCGGACAACCTATTTTTGGATGGAGGCATATCTGCCATTGATGGGAATGTTGTGATGAACAATATGCCTTGGCTTGTCGATTCAGGAAGCGCTCTCCAACTAAAATCTCCAAATGGAACTGTGGTTGATGCGGTTGTATACGGAGGCGGCGATGCTGAAATCGAGGGTTGGAATGGCGGCGCTATTTCAGTACCAGGGGATGGGACTCCGGGGTTGATTTTGATGCGTGGATCTGGGTGTGGAGATAATCCAGACACAAACACAGGGGAAGATTGGGAGTATAGATGGATTAGAATTGGAGCTTCTACATTCTGTGATGGAGGAAAAATCACCTTAGAAGAATCCTCGACTGTCTCAGCTTCAATCGGCCCAGACACTTCGTTCAATGACTTGATGCATTGGATTGGGGGGGCAGAAACATCGATTCATCTACATGTCTACCAGTTTATGAGTCCAGACCTGACGACCGCATTACTAGAATCAATTAACCGAGGTGTTTCTGTAACAATTCTTCTAGAAGAAGGTATACTAGATGGAAGTAGCACCAAAAATAAACAAAAAGGACACGCTCAAACTCTCCATGATGCAGGAGCAACCGTTCTCTGGATGGAAGACCCGAGTTTGATTAGTTCTCCATATTCTTACATCCACAGCAAGGTTGCTGTGAGGGATACGGAAAGCGTATGGATTTCATCAGGAAATTGGAAGGATACAAGCCTACCTCCAGATGGGGTTGGTAATCGAGAGTGGTCAGTAATTGTCAATTCAAATTCATTTGCTGAGTTGGTTCTATCTCGTCTATCATGGGACGAAAATGAAAACCACCTACACATATCGCCACACTCATCCAATCATGCACCAACTTTCGATTGGGAAATGGAATATCCCACTGGTGGCTCATTTCAAGAAACTAGTACTCAGTCATATTCTGGACCTTTCGAAATGCAATTGATGACATGTCCAGACGATTGTGTAGATGGAATAATCGAAATGATTGAATCGGCGGATTCGACCATTGAACTTTCATTGCAATATTTAGACTTAGATTGGTATTGGGGATTCGGTGATAATCCAATTATCGAAGCAATCTACCAAGCAGCTCAGAGAGGAGTCCAAGTCCGCTTACTATTGAATGGCTTTTATGCCGATGTCGATGATGAAATTAGGGATGCGGTGAACCTATTCAATACAAATTGGAATGCAACCGAAGGTCTTGATGTCACAGCACGACTCATGGCTTGGTCAGACACAATTACCAAACTTCACAACAAGGGTGCAATAATTGATGGGGAGAGCGTTCTTATTGGAAGCATGAATTGGGGTTCAAGCGCCGCATTGAGAAATAGAGAAATGGGAGTATTAATTCACGGACAAGAACTTGCCTCTGAGTATTTGCAATCATTCGATGAGGATTGGTCTCGTCTTGACACAAACACAGATTCAGATGGAGATCTTCTACCAGATATGTGGGAGATTCAATACGGTTTGAATCGGCATTCTGCAGCAATACTTGGAACCGCTCTAAGCGAGCAATCACTAGATTTAGACGAAGATGGTTTGAATAATCTGAATGAGTACCTTTGGGGAGGAGATCCAAATGATAATGACACGGATGACGATTGTATTCTAGATGGCGAGGAAGCTGAATTTGCTCAATCATTAGGACGGTCTCCAGTAGTTGCCATGAATTCCAATGATGTTGATGATAACGGGATACCTGATGGCATACAATTTGGGTGCGATGAAGAAGAAATCATCGACAACAACAATGGTGAAGGAAACAATACCAATGTCAATGATGAACAAAACAATGATGGAGAAAATGGAGGGTGGATAGAGGACAATGTTAGAGATGACCCACTTTCTACCCCGGGGGCAAAATTTCTATTGACACTGACAGTAATTGCAGCGATTTCTTTAGTTGGTGCGGGACTAACAATGGTAAGGAGACCCGGTACAAAAACCGATTCTCGACTAATCGATGATTCTGGTTATCGATTCGATGACACTAATGCTGAACATGCTATTCTCAAAGGCACTCGATTCGATGATACATCCGAGGACACCAGGGAGTGGACAGAAGGTAGAGATGACGGAGTACATGGGCGGATTGTTCTAGATGGTTTTGGCTTCGAAAATCTTGACCGAAATCAGGTTCAATTTCTATTGGACAAGGGAATGAGTATCGAAGAATTACGCGATGAATACGGCGAGGATGAGGCATGAGCGATTCAATCGCCGATATTGTAAACGGAGTCGTCGATGGTTCACTTAGTGATGAGCGGGTCATCGATTGGTTGAGGGATATATTTGAAAACGGACTCGATGAAAACTCAACAATCTTTCTTACCAAAGCAATGAGAGACTCAGGAAAGGTCTTGGCTTGGCCCAAAGATTGGAGTCATCTCGTTGTTGATAAGCACTCAACGGGCGGAGTTGGAGATAAGGTCTCTATCATTTTAGCACCCGCTCTAGCCGCTTGTGGACTAAAAGTGCCGATGATTTCAGGACGAGGGTTAGGGCACACTGGAGGCACTTTGGATAAACTGGAAAGTATAGCTGGTTTTCGCGTCGATCTATCGATAAATGAATTACAAAAACAAGTTGGGGAAATTGGATTTGCAATGGTTGGACAAACGGATTCACTTGTCCCCGCCGATAGGCGTATGTACGCGTTACGTGATGTAACAGGCACTGTTGCGTCTATTCCACTAATCACTTCATCAATCGTATCGAAAAAAGCCGCTGAAGGAATTTCGGCTTTGGTTCTAGACGTAAAATATGGTAGAGCGGCATTCATGACCGAAAGAGAACAAGCTGAAGCCCTATCCCAATCGATGGCAGATGCAGCGAATGGAATGGGTATTGCTACTTCTGTGGTCCTTTCAACCATGGACCAACCATTAGGCTGCGCAGTAGGAAATGCGCTCGAAATAGTTGAATCTGTTGAAACTCTATGTGGTCGTGGGCCACATGACCTCGAAGAACTGGTTTGTGTTCAGGCAGGGATTTTATTGGCTGCATCGGGGATTGCGGAAAACATGGAAGAAGGTGCATTAATGATTCATAATTCTTTGAATGATGGTAGCGCTTTCACAAAATTCCTAGATATGGTCGAAGCTCAAGGAGGAAATCGTAATGACTTTGCAAGCGACCACGCAATGCTAAGTTCCCTCGGTCTACTTGGAGATGATTTACTTTCAACCGAGATTTACACTGATAAAAAAGGATGGATTAAGGACATTGATGCGATGTCAATTGCACTCGCCTGTCTCGAATTGGGCTCAGGTAGGAAAATTCTGACAGACAGCGTAGACCATGCTGTCGGGGCGATTATAGAAGCCCAAGTTGGTGATGAAGTCGAGATTGGCGATCCATTGATTGTAATTTATCATCGCAAGGAATTGCTCGATGGCTTGTCAGAGAAAATATCCTCTGCTTTTTCGGTCTCGCTAGAGCAGGTAAGTGTAGAATCTCGAATTTCTCAGATTATTGGGTGAGTGCATGAGATTAGGTTATATCGACCAAATGAAAGCGGTTGCAATTCTCTTCATGGTAGAAGTTCACACAGCAGCAATCTTGCCTCCTGAAGGAATAACTGTTGGCCATCCCGCCGCATTCGTCGCTGCTGCATTTGGAGGCATGGCGGCTCCACTATTCGTTACTGTTTCAGGTTGGGGAATGCATCGCGGGGCTAAGAAAAGATTTGCCGATGGCCTGAATTCCTCCGCTTGGATAAATTGGGTTTTACCACGAGTAGTAATTCTAACTGCTTGTCAATTCCTTGTCAATTTTCTACTTGCTATTGACCGAGGTGGGAGATTCGAATGGCACACTCCAGGTGTTCTAACCCTAATTGCAATCGCTGCTGTTTTTGCCCCACTAATTTCTCGATTTACTAGTAATCAATTAATTGCAATTTTCTCGTTACTAGCGCTAACGCCACTACTCCTTGGAGAATACAACGGTTCTGAATTATCTTGGGCCTCAAGGGTTGATTCTGCTGGGATTGGAGAATGGGGTCACCGGCTCTTAGTCAATGGAACATACCCTGTTTTCCCTTGGTTAGCATTTTCGACTTTAGGCGCAATAATTACAGAATTTGAAAATGATTTTGAAACTAGAAAGAACATAATGGCAATTGGTGGAATTATATTTTTGATTAGTATAGGATTATCATTTACTTCAGGAAAGGTGTGGGCACTAACCGAAGGCGATGCGATTTTGACATTCTTCCCCGCAACAACATTCTTCATTTTCATAACTGCAATGTTCGTTCTTATTGCAAACGAATTACTCCTGCGAAATTCCAAGAATGGAATAATTGATTTGAGCGTGTTAGAAGCTTCTGGGCGCCTAACTTTGACCATCTATGTCCTTCACTTTGCGATTCTTGGGGTTGCTGCAGAATATATGATGGATCAACCGCTTCTATCTGTTCCCGAGGCTTTTATCGTCACATTTGCACATACACTCATCTGGATCCCCGTCGCTAATTTACACCAGCGCTACTGTCCAAAAGTAAGCCTCGAAGAGTTACTAAGAAGAGTAAGTAATTGATTTTCAATTACCGGATGTAGTCCAATTAACAGGACCGAACCATGTGTCTCCAATTTCATTCGACGCCTTGACTCTGGCGTAGTACGTCGAATTACTAGATAGCCCTGTAATTTCGTAATCTGACCAACCAACTGCTGAGTCACCTAAGGGTGCACTATTGGCCCATACCCAAGATTGGTTACCCATGTCCATTGGCCCGTAGTAAATTGTTAGCGAGGTATTCGTTCCATTATCGTAAGTTTCCCAATTAAATGTTGAACTACTGGATGTGGTATTATTTACGCCCAAGTTTCGAAGTATCGCTTGATAGGTGAAATATTCGCCTCGTAACGGATCATCTACCCAGATTGGGAAATGGGTAAGCGAATCGTGTGTATTCTGTGTAAGTGGGAATCCCCACGCGGCATGATAAGGAGCTAAATTGTACCCTGTTGCGTTTGAAAGATGCAAAACCCAGGCATTGAATTCCTCATCACCAGTTGTTGGAACCTCTGCCGCAGGTAGTGTGTAATATACAGTTAAGGCTTGAGTTATCGGATCCCAACCCCACTCTTCTTTGATTATCAAATAGGTATCTAAAGCAGTCCAAACAGACCAATTGGCTATATTTGAACCATCATCAAAATAGCCCCTCATACGATTTGCTCTTTGAGCCGGGTCAACTGCGTTGTGACCCTCTATTCCAACCAAATCTTCCATCAGATAGACACTAGCAAAGTTGCATCCAGTTTCTGTTGTCCCCGGAAGCGTGGAAGGCATCCATTGATGGTTGTGCCCTAATTCATGGAACATCCCCCAATCTCCATTTTCTGACATATAGGATACATTGACTACTCCTGCCACGCTCAAATCATGAGCCATGAATGGATATCCAGAATGCATCCAACCTGCTGATATCTGAGCATCAAAGACGGCTCGCTCAACTCTTGGCCACGGTAAGTAGCCATACAATTCATGCTCCATTTCTAGAGCAATATCCCACCAGTCCATCAAATCTGTTGGATTTGTTAAATCCCGAATTTCATGACTTGGAACTGTCATAATGAAATTATCCGAAACCAATTCGGCCCAAGGAGCGGGATTATCGCTTTCCGAATATATCCATTCAAAATCGTAAGTCTCTCCAAGAACAAACATCGGTGCCTCTACCGCATTTGTGAAATTAACTTGGAAATCGCCCAATGTAGAACCCGGTTCTATTGCAATGTAAATCGGCCCCCCGAAGGCATTTCCAACCTCCATACTAACATCATCAACATACCACCATCTGACAATCTCTGGATGGCGATGTAATTGGCTCTTTGACCACAACTTGTCACTATGGGCCCCTACCAAGACGTAGGTTCCTGAGTCGACTATTTCCGAAGGAAGGGTTGCCGTCACAACTTCTCCAGGTGCTGCGTATAGTCCCGTACTCATCCTAACATGAGCTCTAGCGCCCGCATAACCAAAGTTACTCGGAAGGCCACTTTGGTTACCATCGACTGAAACAGTGGTTGTCACTCTAGTAGCATTTGCAGGCACTTCGCCGGGAAATTCCACATGGCTAGGATGTGCTGGTAATTCGTTCGCTGGAAGCCCTTGTGTTAGCGCAGCCTCGACCCTGAGTAGCGTGTCGGCAACTGGGTCCTCTCCCATGTTATGTCCCACATTCTGCCATAGAGTCCCATATTCGATTACCGTCCATCCTGTTGCATTGACAGTGTCACGAAGTGGAGACCAGAAATCATGGAAATCCAAACTCACGACTCCAGTGCAAACTGAGAGTGTAGAATCTGCGATTGAAGCATCATCGATTGAGAGTTTTTGGTTGTTTATTCGATCATCATAAATCGCCTGAATGGCAGATTGTGGTCTCGTCAATGAATGAGGGATTTCGGTTAGATTTACATTGTTGTAACCCCAAGCCTGAGAGACAAAAAGACCGGTCGTTTTTGCAATCTTATTGCCGGGATAATTGTGAGCCACATCTGAATTTGAGTATGACCAATACCAAGCGTGACCACCCATTATTAGCCCGCCTCCTGCAAGCATGAAATTGATTAAATTCAGATTATCTTGGTCGTCGTGCCCGTTCCAAAATTCGTCCAATAGGCAATCAATTCCAGTAAGGTCCGCGGGTGTTACTGAGAGATGCACTGTGTGTCCTTCGGCTTGTAACTCGTCTTCGAAGTCTTCGAATCCTGCTCCATAAGCGAGTCCTACATTCGCGTTCTCACCACAAACCCACTCAACAGCTCGTAGTGAGAATTCTGTCTCTTCCACTCCCGCGCCATCCACCCAACTTTCGTGACCGTATCCTAGCATCTTACCTCTACCAACATGACTCGCAGAAATAACTGGGATACTATCGGTATAGCCACCTTCAGCAAATCCAACGGGAAACGACCACTCTCCAATTGGTAGAATTGGAGATGGCCAGCCACCCCAATTGGTTTGTCCCATTCCGCGTAACAATTCCTCTTGATCCGCCCTCAAATCATGAACCACAATCCAAAGATTAAGACCCACTGAACCTCCAGAATTATTTGCCCAAATGGTGTACTCTATCCAATTTGTATTGTGTGTTGGCGTACCAAAAATACTGCCATTATCGAGAAGAAAGAGGCCGTCTGGAAGTTGTGGTTCGATTTCCCAAGATTCGATTTCCGGGCCATCGTTATTTGCTTGAATAAAGACACTCTGATTAGATTCTAGAATATACTCATTATTTTCCCATGATATCAGGTCAGGGGCCATGCTGGTAACTTTGATTTTGAAAACAGTAGATGTTGATCCTCCGGTATTGTTTGCCCAGATTGTCCAAGATTCCCAAGAGGATTGTACTTCATTGGCGACTCCGGAAATTGTACCATTAGCTGAATTGAATTGGAATCCCGAAGGTAGACTAGGAGATATTTGCCATGAGTCGGGTGTCCCTCCAGAATATGACGGTGTAATCGAAATCTGTTCTCCAATTCTTAAATCGTGTTCCCAAGGATTGTATAACAAGTTTGAAACAGGCATATCGGCAACACTGATTAGAACATCAACGGAAATTGAACCACCTGAGTTAGAAGCCGTAATTCTATGCATGGTTAGGGTCTGAACCTCTGTCGGCGAGCCACGAATTGAACCATCAATTTGCATTAAATTGAGTCCCTCAGGGAATGGCGGCTCTACAGACCATGAGACGATTTCTCCGCCCGTAGTAGAAGGGATTACCTGTACCGCATCACCGATACTAAGTTGCAAATTGTTACTTCCATACCCTAACCCCATCGGAGCTTCGTGGAGAATGATTATTCGTATTGTAGTTTCAATTGAACCTGCCATATTTGCAGCGCTTATTGTATGATTAGAATCACCCAATTGATTAGAGGTTCCAGAAATTGAGCCGTCGGCAAATAATGAAATTCCATTAGGTAATTGTGGGTATACCGTCCAATCATCGGGCGTTCCTCCCTCGAGAATTGGAGAGGGTATTCCACAAGGTTTGCCTAACTCACAAGCAAGTGTTTGTTCTAGGTAGCTGATTGCAGTAGGTGAATTCACAATTACCTCTAGGTCAATCCATGCATTTGTTGAACCTACTGCATTTGAACCGATAATTGTGTATCTAATTGATTCACTTACTTCTTCGGGGGTGCCTGAAATCACTCCACTATCTCTGTCGAATATGATTCCTAAGGGAAGGCTCGGATTTATTATCCAAAATTGAGGGCCATCTCCTGTAAATGAAGGCGTTAATGATTGCATTTCTTCTCCAATTGTCAAAGATACTATACTCAAACCATAAGACAGATTTTCTGGCTTTTGCATTTGACGACATTCGGATCCTGTGAAGATTTGATCTGGTCTACAATCATCTTCCGTTATCTGTTCCTCAATACAATCTGGATGATTTGGTTGCACTTCACAATCAATGGTCTCGGGTTCCACGGATGAATCTCCGAACAGACCCAAACAGCCAGACGATAGCATCAGCATTGTGAGGAGGACGGACGTGGCGGCCTTTGTCCTCATATGTTCGACCACCTATGGTGGTCGTGATAAATACTAACCAATCGATGTTACCATTACATTTCAGGATAAGCAGGGCCTTCCTGAATCGCATATTTCACTGTTTGAAATTCGGATTTGAATTGAGCGATATCGGATTTCACACGTTCTGGATTTTCTTCTGATAACAATGACCTGGCAAAGAATTTTGCAACATCTATCATTTCATTAGCACCCATTCCAATTCGAGTTAACTCCGGTGTACCAAGCCTCAAACCACTGGGGCCAGACATTGCCTTAGTGTCGCCAGGAAGCATATTCATATTGGTAATAATTCCACAATCTTCTAGCCTTTGGGCGGCTCTCTTTCCAGCGCCTGAATCAGGCCCTCCATGACGGGTTAATATTTGGTGGCTCGCAGTAAAATTGCGTTCTTCAGCGATCACATCAAAACCCTCCTCAGCTAAAGCAGAACCCAATGCTCTTGCGTTGGCTACTATATCTCGAGCGTACTGTTCGCCATGAACTTCAAACTCTGCCATTGCCACAACTTTACCTGCTACATGGTGAAGATGGTATGATGAACAGACCCCTGGAAATATCGCATTGTTGAGCTTCTTTTGCAATGATTCCTCCTCTGAATCACTTAGCAGAAAACCCCCTTGAGGGCCTGGGAAAGTCTTGTGACTTGAACCCGTCATGACATCGGCGCCTTCTCGAAGCGGGTCTTGAAATTCCCCGCCTGCGATTAGCCCCAAGACATGGGCTCCGTCATACATCACACGAGCTCCTACCTCGTGAGCTACATCGGCTAATTCTTGTAACTGAATAGGGAACAGAATAACTGATTGGCCGAACAAACATAGTTCCGGTTGCTCACTACGAATTATCGCTGAAGCCGCGTCTACGTCGGGTTCCATCCTTTCCTCATCCCATGGATATGTGACAAGATTGAGACCTCGCATACCCACAGCACCCATAGGGTGGTGTGATATGTGGCCCCCATCTGCAGTCGAAACTGCCGTAATTGTATCACCAGGTTTCGTCAAGGCCTTGAGGGCCCCCATGTTAGAAACCGTTCCAGAAGTTGATTGGATATTTGCAAATTGGCAATTAAAAACCCGTTTTGCAGAGTCTATTCCAATGCTTTCGATAGTATCAAAATCGTCGCATCCCTGATAATATCGCTTACCTGGTAGACCTTCTGCATAGCGACCATGAAGGTCTCCTTGAATGGCTTCTGCAACCAAAGGAGAAAGAATATTTTCGCTAGCAATCATAGGGATGGAATTGCGATAATGGCGACCGGAAGACGCACTCGCTTGCATTACCGCATCTACCTGCTCTCGGGGATTCATATCCAATCCTTGAAGGCTCGGTCAAAGAGTATGACGGTCCAACTCGCTCTATATTACAAGAATTCGCAGTAGTCATTTATTTCAATCCCAGCCACACTCCAGAACACATGACCAATACCCCTAAGCCACTCGTACTATTGATTGCCCTACTCATGGTTTCATGGGTTCCAAATGTAATGGCAACAGATTCTGATGGAGACGGAGTGAATGATTCTGCTGATGACTTCCCTAATGACCCATGTGCAGATACCGATACCGACGGCGATGGAATGCCAGATACAATCAGTTGCCCTAGTAGTTCGGGAACTGTAGCGTATACTTCATTTGAAGATCCATTTACCAATGGTGCAAAATATTTCGACACCGGAAGCGAGTCGGTAAGTAGGTACCTTTGGAACAATGCAAATGAGCCCGATATCGCTCACAACCAGACCACTGGGGCAGAGATGGGCTTCACCCTGTACTACACCTCTACCGGAGGTGTTGGCCTTACAGATGGCGATTACTTTGGTACCGCGAACTATACAGGTACTGTTGGGAATTATACAGATGGAACTCAAGGATACCAAATGGGTGATGTTGATGGGATGGTAACCTTGACCCTTGACGACGTAACAGCGGATTCAATGGCTTTCGACTTATACGTCCAAGGTGGGTCAGGTAATAGTTACGAAAATTCCGACCATCTAATTATTCGATTTGTTGGAAGTAGCTCAACAGTCGAACTAGTAAATGCAACAGGTGCTACCGGAGGAGGAAATAACGGTGGTTTTGCTGCATACATGGGAGTATGGACTAGTTTTAGTTCTAACATTAGCTCTCTTGGGCAAGGTAATTTAGAATTTGAATTCACTTCTAATTCACAATCTGAATCAGTCTATGTCGATAATGTTGTATTCTCAAGTAGTAGTTCCGGAAATGGAACTACAACAACTCTCGTTGAAGACGATGACGATGA
>CESQ01021627.1_pt1 | contig 26278 bp, 27 predicted proteins | sample 361401 | NCBI WGS metagenome assembly CESQ01 (sample SAMEA2622119, study PRJEB7988) | marine metagenome | isolation source: saline water (ENVO:00002010), including | reverse complement strand
TGTTAAGTTTAAACAATTGGGTCGTGAAAGCACTACTGATGTAGATAGTTTACCTTACACGTCAACCCATGTAGGATTACCAACGTATCTAGTTGACACAGAAGTAATAACATGGGAAGGGTGGAGTTATTTTCTTGAAGATGATTATGATGTAGAAAATTTTGCAACAGCCGGAATAAGTGGTGACACTTGTTTTTTAAGACTAACTAACCAAGCTGACGAAGTAGCCAACTTTAAAGAAGATAGAGTACAAGGATATCCTCTACTAAAAGAAGTAAGTGTAGTTTTTATTTTAGCAGATATTGTAAACAGAGTACCATTAACAGGCTATAAGGTTAATCAACAATGGAGTTTTTTGTTTAATACATATCCTAAAAAAGAATACAATGAAATTATGCACAATTTATCTTTGTTTCACAAAGGTGAAAAGTTAGATACTTATTCAAGATACAATAAATTTGCAGAGACTTTTCTTATGGACTATATGGAAACAGATGAGCACCAAAATAGAGTAAAGTTGTTTTTAAGTGCTTTAGATCATTATGCTAGCTTCTTCAAAAGGTTTATATGTATACCTGTTGGTAATTATGAAAGATCAAATCAAGGCTGGGGTGCTAATCATACATTTCAGAATATGCAATACAGAGAAGATTTAATGCTTGAAAAATTATCAGCTCAAAGCGAGATGCCAAATGAAATATATCAAGAGATTTTTAGATATCCTCATAGAGATAACAAATATAAAAAACCAAAACATTTGTATCCTAATCATTTAGATACAAAACATAATGGCAAGGTATACAACGAAATAAAAAAATGGATGGAAACAGGTGGCTAGAAAACAATTAGAAGATGAACTAAACGAAACTCGTGACTTGCTTAACAGCATAAGTCCTAGCTTCTGTTTAGCTAAATGGATGCAACATACATTATACCTACAAAATGGTATGAATCACAGTTGCCATCATCCACCCACACATAAAATACCAGTTGAAGAAGTATTAAAAAACCCTAAAGCATTACACAATACACAACACAAAAAAGAACGTATGAGACAAATGCTAGCAGGAGAAAGACCTAAGGAATGTGATTACTGTTGGCGAGTAGAAGATCAAGGTGAAAAGTTCTTTAGTGATAGAACATACAAAAGTCAAACCAGTTGGGCAATGCCTTACATTTATGATGTAATGGAAAAAGGTGCTGACGCTGATATAGAACCAAGTTACTTGGAAATAAGTTTTAGTAATGTTTGTAATTTAAAATGTGCATATTGTAGTCCTGATCTCAGTAGTAAATGGATGGAAGAAATAAATCAGCATGGAGAATATCCAACACATTTCAAACACAATAACTTGGAAGCACAAAAGGAAATAGGAAGAATGCCTATACCTAAAAAAGATCCTAATCCTTATGTAGATGCTTTTTGGAAATGGTGGCCCGAATTGTATCCAAACCTACACACACTAAGACTGACAGGTGGCGAGCCTCTTATGAGCAAAGACTGTTGGCAAGTATTAGAAGCTATTAGAGATAATCCAAGAGAAGATTTAGTACTAGCAGTGAACACAAATTTAGATGTTGAGCCAAAGTTATTGAAACGATTCGTAGAACTTGCAAAAGAGATAGGTCCTAATATTAAAGAGTTTCAAATTTTTACAAGTGGTGAAAGCACAGGAGCGGCGGCTGAGTATGCACGTTATGGTTTAGATTATGATAGATGGTATGAAAACTGTGATTGGGTACTTAGTGAACTTTACGGCAAATTTAAAATGGTGTTTGCATTTATGACAACAGTTAATATACTCAGCGTTGGAACATATCATTTGTTTATAAAAGATGTGTTAAAATTAAGAGCTAAGTACATTAAACACAAAGATGACGGTAATGTATTACCATGTATGACAAACTTTCTTCGTTATCCTAACTTCCTTGCAATTTGTAATTTAGATGACGAAACCAAAGCTGAGGTAGAAAAATTAATTATTAATGTGGCTGAAAGCTATCAAGTTGGAACTACTAAAGATACTGGATTTTTGTGGTTAGAAGAAATCAATCAGCTGGAAAGATTATTAGCATTTATGGAAGGCGATAGCATTGGTGATTTAGATATGAACAGAAGCGATTTTTGGAAATATATAGACGAGTATGATAAACGTAGACAAACAAATTTTGGGGATACATTTCCTGAACTACACAACTATTATGAACTGTGTAAAACACACACATATACAGGATAATCATGAAACATAAAGAACTACAAAAAGTCAAAGATCAGGTAAACAAAGTAGGTTGCGGATTTTGTGCCGCCAAATGGTATAACAGTACTATATGGCTGAGTAATGGCAGGACGGCTAGTTGCCATCATCCAGAAGCACATTACATTCCACCAAGGGAAGTGTTTAAAAATTATAAAGCATTGCACAATACAGAATTTAAAAAGCAACGTAGAAAAGAAATGTTAGAAGGCAAGCGTCCAGAAGAATGCACATATTGTTGGGCAGTTGAAGATGCAGAACCAGATGCAATGAGTGATAGGGTTTTCAAAAGCAGTATATACACTCCAGAAGAAATAGACGCAATCAAAGAAATTGGCTGGGACGAAGATGTAAACCCAAAGACATTGGAAATAAGTTTTGATAATTTATGTAATCTAAGTTGTAGTTATTGTAATCCAGAGTTTAGTACTACATGGGCAAATGATATTAAAACAAACGGAATTTACGAAGATATGAAAACATCTGGCGGAGGTGCATATCAAAATGATGGCGACCATGCATACAGCTTTGGACTTAAAGGTGGCGATGGTAATTTGTTTACCAAAGCATTTTTTAAATGGTTTGACAACGGGTTAAAAGAAGACCTACAAGAACTTAGAGTTACTGGAGGAGAACCTACTCGTAGTCCTGATTTTTGGAAGCTGGTAGATAAATGCGAAGGTGAAAAATTTAATTTTGCTATAAACAGTAATCTTATTCTTGTAGACAAAATGATGGACAGGCTAATAGATGCAAGTGCAAAATTTCAAACATTTGATTTGTACACCAGTTGTGAAACAGCAGGAAAACATGCAGAACTTATAAGGCATGGATTTAAATATGATACATGGAGGAAAAATCTAGTACGTTTTGCCAAAGAAGGTCAATACAGACATATTAGTATTATGATGACCATTAGTAATCTTACACTGTTCAGTATTACTGATTTCTTTGATGACATCATTGATCTTAAAAGAGAATTTAGTAACAAAGCATTGTTTCATATGACCTTGAACATATTGCGTTTTCCTAGTTTCCAAAGTGTAACGCTACTACCAGATTATATCAAAGAGGAACGCATAGAACATTTAACAATGTGGCTAGATGCATTTGGCAGTTTTCTTACTGACAGTGAAAAAGCACACATACAGAGATTAATAACTTATCTTCAAAAAATTGATAGAGCAATAGAAGATACAGATACAATAGAAGATAAACATGCAGACTTTGTAAACTTTTTTAGTAACTATACCAAACGCAGAAACATTGACATTGTACAAACAATAGACAATGATGGTTTTACAAAGTGGTGGGAGGAAATGAATGCAGAACGGCTCTAACAAAGATCCAAGTAAAAGTTTTTGTATTATCCCGTGGATACATTTAAACACATGGCCCAACGGTAGTGTGTTCCAATGTTGTATTACTGACTGGCGAAATGTTATTGGTGATCTTAAAAAAGAATCACTGAATGATGTTTTCAATAATGAATACATGCGTGACCTTAGAAAAGATTTACTCAAAGGTGAATTTCCTAAAAGTTGTACAAAATGTTACGAACAAGAACACATGGGTATTACAAGTTTTAGACAGAATGCAAATAGACAATTCAATGAGCATATTGCAGATATAGATAAGAAAACAGATGCAAATGGTGTTGTAGAAGATGTAAAATTACACTATTGGGATTTTAGGTTTAGTAACTTATGCAATATGAAATGCCGTATGTGTGGTGGACATTTAAGTAGTTTGTGGAATGCAGATGAGAAAGCAGTATATGGTGAACCCAGTGAATCAGCACCAGGCGGTGTTGTTAACACTAAAGACCTAAGCGTAGACAACTTGTATGAATTACTAGAGTATCACATGGACCATGTAGAAGAAGTTTACTTTGCAGGTGGTGAGCCTCTTATTATGGATGAACACTATTATATTTTAGAAAAACTTATTGAAAAGAAAAGATTTGATGTAAGAATTAGATACAATACAAATTTACTCAAATTAAAGTTTAAAAAATGGGATAACATAGAACTATGGAAACATTTTGAACATGTCAATGTGCTTGCTAGTTTAGACAGTATGGATGCAAGAGGAGAGTATATCCGCAAAGGTACAGTTTGGTCAACCATCGAAAAAAATGTTGATAGAGTTATGGAATCAGTTAATAACAAAGATATTATGTTTAGTATAAGTCCTACAATTAATTTGTTCAATGTAAAAACTACACCAGATTTTGTTGATTGGCTTATGGGTAAAGGACTTAACATGGAAAAAATACATCTTAACAATGTACTTACAAATCCATCATGGTACCATGTAAACATATTACTAGAAAGTGACAAACAAGAAATAATAGAAAAGTTTAACAAACACGTTGATACAATTCCTGAAGACCAAAGAAGTAACTTACGTGGCAAATATGATTCAATTGTTGATTATCTAAATGCAATGAGACATTTAGAAGATGGACATGCAGGACCTATGAGTGATGAACAGCTAAGTTGGAATCTTTCAAAGTTCTACCAAGTAACAGATTTATTGGATAAACATAGAAAAGAAAATTTCTTAGATGTGTTCCCAGAGCTCGAAAGTTTTTATCTTAAAGCAAAGCAAGAGCACTGGAATCGGACACACAATGGCACTTAGTGAAACATTTTGTATTCTCCCCTGGCTACATCTACATTTTTGGCCCGATGGTAAAGTTCATCATTGTTGTTTAGGTAGTAATAACTATCCAATGGGACACCTTGAAAACGGATCTCCAGACACACTTATTAATAATGATAGATATAAAAAACTTAGATTACAATTATTAAACAACGAAAAACCTCAATCATGTCTACAATGTTTTGAAAGAGAAAATCATGGCGCAATGAGTATGCGTCAGCACCACAATGAAGTGTGGGCTAAAGATATACCACATGTTTTAGAAAATACAGATCACACAGGCTTTGTTAAAGATTTTAAATTTAAGTATTGGGACTTTAGATTCAGTAACTTGTGTAATATGAAATGTAGAATGTGTGGAACAACGTTTAGCAGTCAATGGTTTGATGACGAAGTAAAACTTTCTGAAAAAGGATTACGAGGAAAGCCTAGTACAACTAAACGTGTAAACAACACACAAGATGTTAGTTCAGTTGATTTAAAAAGTTGGGTTGAAAGCAAAATCGACGATGTTGAATATTGTTATTTTGCAGGCGGTGAACCATTAATAATGGAAGAGCATTACTACATTCTAAAAAGGCTGATAGAAGCCAAAAGAACAGATGTAAGAATTAGATACAATACAAATTTACTGAAACTAAACTTTAAAGGATATGATCTTGTTGACATGTGGAATCAATTTGATTATGTAGAAATAAATGCAAGCATAGACGATATTGGCGAGAGAGCTGAATACATAAGAGCAGGCACAAAATGGAATGACATAGAACAAAACCTACAACGTTTACAAAAAACAAATGTGGCTTTGTTAATAGAATGTACTACACAAGCAATGAATGTATTGACTGTGCCAGACTTGTACAAAAGATTAGCAGAGATTGGTATTCCTCCTTACAAAATTAGATTACACAATCTTTTGCAAAACCCAAAAAGTTTTAGTGTAAAAATATTAGACGATAATCTAAAACACCTTGCTGAAGAGAAATTTGCAAACTATCTCAATACAATCGATACAAGACACAAAGAAGAAGTAGCACCATGGTTTCAAACAATAGTAGATTACATGTATGATACTAATGATGACGAACGCTCTAAGTTGCAAAAACAATTTAAGTTACAGCAAAGTGCAATAGACGATATCAGGAATGAAAACTTTATTGATGTATTCCCACATTTAAAGGAATGGTATAATGCAATTCCTGTGTGATCTTCCTTGGGTACATTTCAGTATTTTCCCACATGGCAGTACAAGTGTTTGTTGTGAAGCAGAACACAAAAAAGCTATTGGGCATGGATTTAATATTGATGCCAATGGTGAAAAAAATATACTAGGAGTTAAACATCACAGTATAGAACAAATTATAAACAGCGACAATTATAAACGTATACGCAGAGAAATGTTAGAAGGAAAAGTACCTGATGCTTGTATGGGCTGTAAGAAAATCGAAGACAGCGGTGGCAGAAGCAAGCGTATCAGAGACAGTATATGGAAAGACGATTGGCGATCAATTACTGAAGCAGATGGAACTATTAAACCTAACCTGCGTAGTATAGAATTGAGATTGGGTAATCATTGTAATTTACGTTGTCGTAGTTGCAATGCAGAAAGCAGTACTAAATGGATTAAAGAATACGACCTGCTTAAAGATAAACTACCTCTGGCAAGTGCGTATGATAAAATTAGAGCAGAAGATCGCTACAGTTTTGATTGGGTAGACAGTGACGAGTTTTATCAAGACATACTCGAGCATACAGGTGATTTAAGAGAGTTACATATAAGTGGTGGCGAACCATTTTTAATTCCAAGACATTTTAAGTTTTTACAAGGATTGTTAGATAAAGGCAAGACTGATATCAATATAGGATATCATACAAACTTGAATTATGATTTAGACAAGATAAGACCTGGATTAGAAATACTCAATAAGTTTAACGGAGTAAGGTTTAATCTAAGTTTAGATGATGTTGATCAAAGAAACGCATACATACGCAACCCTGCTAATTGGGAATTAAGTATAAAGAACATACGTTTGTTTCAAGAACGTTATCCTAACATAAAGTTATTGATATGTCAAACTGTAAATGTATATAACTTTTTGTATGCTGAAGAACTTTGGCAATGGCTACAAGACAATGGCATAGACTTGTATCATTACTATAACCATGTGCATAGTCCAGACTACCAAACCGCTTATATTATACCAAGTGAAATGCGTAAACAAAAATTAGATAGTTTAACAGTTAAACTACCAGAACACATGCACACAGATTTAATGGGTAGATATCACAACGAGTTAAATTACGAAACAGCTAGAGATACTTTTGTACACTTTACAAAAGCATTGGACACGACAAGACGAGAAGATTGTGCAAGTGTATTTCCTAAACTGGAGTTTTTGTTTTGAGTTGGACACAACCTAATCACAATCAATATCTATTGCACATTGAATTAAGTAATTTGTGCAATGCGGCTTGTCCTATATGTCCGAGGTATTGGGCAGGTAGTAGAATAGTAAGACCAGGATTAGAACCAACACAAGTAACTGTAAAACAATTTAAAGAATGGTTCCCACCAGAGTTTTTAAAATACCAAACACAAAGAGTAATGTTATGTGGCAATCAAGGTGACCCTTTTGCAACCAAAGACATTGTGCCAATACTAGAATATATAACAACACATCTTCCAAAAAATAGAAGTTTAATGACACACAGTAACGGAGGTCTTAGAAGACCAGAAGTTTGGGCGGAAGCAGGCAAGTTAATGCAAGGCAGTGAAATGTGGTTTATGTGGTTTAGTATAGATGGACTTGAAGATACAAATCATTTGTATAGACGAAATGTAAAATGGCCTACGTTAATGAGAAATGTACAAGCATATCTAAATGCAGGAGGTAACGCATATTGGGATATGTTGGTTTTTAAACACAATGAAAAACAAATTAAAGCAGTTAAAGAATTTGCAAAGTCATTGGGCTTTTTAGGTACACGAGTAAAAATTCCAGATGGACTTGTATGGGATGGTAAAATACAAAAGCGTGGTGTGTATGATGAAAAAGGTGATTTAGAATATTATATTGAGGTAGCAGATGATCCACAATATATTAACGCACCTCCCGACATGCAAAGAAATACAGAACCTCCTGTACCCAGCGTAGGACATCCGCCAGACACATGGCAGGATTTGTTTATCTCAGATGAATATAACAAATATCAAAATCATACAATTAATTGCAAGAGTCTTAAAGTGCAAGGCAGTGAGATAATGATACAGTGTGATGGATTAGTTTTACCCTGTTGTTTTATTGGTGAACTGTGGAGTAGTGGAAGACAGGATCTTGCAAAACAACAACTTGACAATATGTGGAATACAGATTATATGTACTTGACAAAAAACAAAATAAGTGATATAATGAGCTATCTTGACTCTACAGTTATGAGTACATGGAACTTACCGGATTATGAACAAGGTAAATGCATGTACTGTGCTAAGATTTGTGGACAAGACAGTCAAATAGATAGACTAATACATACAAAAGCAGGAATATAAGATGTCCGATTATAGATTTAAAATTAACTTTTATCTTAAAGGAAGTTTTAACAATAGTCTGAGTTACGATTTGTACAATAATTGTGCTGTGGAAGACTTTGTTAAGACTGTAGAATATGGAAGTGATATACCAGTATACAATACCAGTATGGTATTTTCTAAAAGTGAAACTGTGGACAAGTATTGCGAACTTTACAATCAAGCAAAGCAACTTACAAAAACAAATGTTTACAACAACACAATAGGTCCTATAGATCCAGAGCGTGTGATGAATGGATGGAATCAAGACACACTAAATTATCTACACAATTATGTAGAAGAATTTGAATACTTGGTTGGAAACATAGATGAAGAAGAACTAGACTGGTTATCGCCTATAATAAGCAGGTTCAATGATAATATTCACTACATGGAAAACGACAATGTAGGTTATGAAAACAGTTGGTTAAGTTTCAGAATGGATCCATTCAAAAAGATTCCATTAAGAGAAGAACACATGGATTTATTTAGACAAGGATATAATGCAAGGAAGTTGTATCTTGGATACAGCGAAGTAGGAAAAACACTGTGGCATATGTACGAAGCTGGAGATAAAGAAGCGGCTGAAAGAAAACAAAGTAATCCTAAAAATTCAATTACAAATGAAATATTTCTACCTTACTTTGATACTGATTGGGAATGGGATAGTTATTGTGATTGGTGTGAAAAACATGCTCAAGGAGTAGATTACAAAGACCCTAGAGAATGGGGACAAATTGAAATTGGATCTTTGGTAAATCCTGATGACTATAAAATACAGCCGTTTGATGATATAAGCGTGGAGTTAGAATAATGTTTGAAACACTTAAAATTACTTTGAGAAACACAGACAACAACGATACAAGAGATGTATATTGGAAAATTAAACAACATAAACTTGGTCAAAAGTGGGCTCAAGCACTTAAAGATGATTACTTGGACACTGATGCAAAAATTGATAAGCAGTTTATGTTGCATGGATGGATATATCCAGAAACAAAGAATAAAAAAAGTATTGCATTTATGTGTGAAGAACTAAATTTTCATATTAAACAATTCAACGCATACTGTGAAAAACATAATATAGACTATCATGTTGACTTGTATTTTGAAGAAGAGAATCTGTCACAAGATTTGCTAAACAAAATTCATCATCATTTTGAAATATTAATAGGTCAAATATGGGATAAAAGCGAATGGTTAGATCAATTTGATCAACCGCATCAATTTAGTATAAACAATTTTAATTGGTTATGTCATGAGATTGAAAGTCAGCTTAGAGGTATAAAAGCCGCACAAAATAATCGTAGCAGTAGTAGTATTGTTTTTTGTATGAATCCTATTATAAGACATGACCTAGTAGAAGAAGATGGCGACTATGATCATTTTGTAATGGGTGATTTAGATTGGGGTCAATTAAGAATGCACTATGCCCAAACAGGCAAGACTCACAGAGAAGCATACCATGACGGAGATGAAGATATCTACGACAGCAACATAAGTGGAATCAGATATCTTAGTGGAGAGTTTGATATAAATTTAAATTGTAACTGTAACCCAGAAGATTGGGAAGGGTTTCAAACTTGGTTAGAAGAAAAACAAATTAATCTATCGGATAAAAAACTAAGTCTTGGATATACTGTGCTAGGTGATATTGACAAAACAAAAAGCATTTTTGTAGATGACAACATGGTAAATATGCGTGAGCTATGGAAGTACGATGACGTGTTGAGTATGGAATTACTCGATGTCTACGGAGAATCATTAGCTTCGAAGTCATGGAACTACACTTGGTTAGACTGGTATAACCAGAAAAAATCCGAGTTAGAAAACTAAATAGTAGTATATATTTTAAAGGAGATATAAAATGGCAGGAATTTGGGATGATACAACATTAGCTCAAAAAATTGGTAATCAACTTACACAAGCTGGTAAAACATGCACAGATGCAACTGTGCTTGAAGTAATCAACACTTTAAAAATTGTGTATGAAGCCTCCGATGATTGGACTACAGACGCAGAAACAATTGATACCAGAATCAGAACTGAAGTTTTAGCAAGAGCAAGTTAAAGACAAAGTAAAAGAGATACTCAATGAAGAAACTCATTACGTCTAATCCACGAATGGTGGATTAATGCAACTCAGCCTTAGTTATATATGTGATAGACCTTATAATATCTATCAAAGTTACACCAAACTATCACAAAATTACGAAATGAGCATTCATATGGATTGTATGGATGGTCACTTTGTACCACGTTTGGGTGTACATCCAGAAGCAATCGATGAAATAGATTACGCTCAAAGTATAGATGTACATGCAATGATATCATGTAACAATCCAGCGTGGGACGCAATTTTAAAAACCAAAGCAACTAAAATATTCGCTCATTATGAAAGTTTTCACAGTGAACAACAATGTGTTGACTTCTTGAGCAGAGATGCAAGACTAAAACTTGCATTCAAACCTTATCATACAATAGCACAAATTGAAACAATATGCGATAGACTGAACGTAAGTGAGTTTTTGCTTATGGCATATAATCCAGGAATTAAAGTACAAGATAGTTTTTATGACCTAGCCACACTTGCGGATACTGAAAGACATGTTACAGTAGACGGCGGTGTAAAGTTAAGCACAGTATTGGAACAAAAAGATAATCCTAACATAACTCTGGTAGCAGGAAGCAAAGTATTGTTCAATAATATGTATGAGGCTAACCTAGCATGCCTAACCTCTTAATACCATGTAGTGGTCCAGGCACTAGAAGTGTTGGTTATACAAAGTTTCACAAAGCACTAATACGCATAGGTGATTGTGCAGTAATTGATCACATTATAAACAGCTTCTCTGATATTGATAAAATTTATATTACACTTGGTTATGAAGCTGAGTATATACAAGAGTATATACAGCATAGCAGTCGCAAAAATGTAGAATTTATTGAGATTGAAAACTGGAATAGCAGTCAAATAGCCAGCTTTAAACAAATACCCAGTCATGTATTTGATGAACCCATATACTACAATGCTTGCGATAACTGGAGTACACAAGTTCAAAGCGTTGAACACAATACCTATTACACTTGTAAACCTGAAAATGATGAATACTATGACACAAGTGAATGGGGTGTTTACAGTGGTATTAGTTTTATAAAAGATTCAAAAGAATATTATGATATATTACAAGCAACAGACATAAGCAGAAATGATTTATTATTGCTACAGCAATTGGATCAAATACACAGTGAGCCATTAGCGGATTGGTATGATGTAGGCAATGTACAAAGCTATCGTACAATACAACAGAATGCTAGCTTTAGTGTATTAGACAAAACACAACAAGAGATATACAGCATAAATGATAGAATTGTAAAACTGTTTATAAACAAACCAAATCTACAACCCAACAATAATTACCCACACCCACAGCCTTTGGAACACACTGAACATGGATTAAGTTATACCCGAGTAGATGGTAAAGTAAATCCTATGAATGGAGAGTTTGAGCGTGTATTTAAAAACTTACAAGACACATGGCGTTTTAGTATACACAACAATGCTCAATGCACAAATAGAACGCTTTGGCAAGACAAAACTTGGGAACGTTTTGATCAAATAGTGCAACAGTTTCCAGAGTTCAGTGGTACTGTACAAGTAAATGGACAAGCTATTGATTGCACAAGAACTGTAGAAAACATAGACTGGGATCTGGTAAGCACAGGACTTGTAGGTGCGTGTCATGGTGATTTGGTAGTTGATAATATTATAGTAGGCGAAGACCAAATACATTATATAGACCATAGACCTGGAGTTGTCAATGATATCTTTTATGATATTTGTAAATTTTATCACAGCTTGTTATTGCACAACAAGAACCTTGAGAGATATAACTTGACACATACTGATAATGGTTATATAATTAAAATATCGCCGAGCGATGAGGACAGTATTCGTCTGAATCAATTTACGACATCGCCAATTTATTGTGATAACAAACGCAAGATAGAATTAGGTGTAGGGTGTATTTGGCTTAGTATGAGTCCTCTAAATGTTGACAAAGACCTAAATAAATTTTTATTTTTATTGGGCATCGAGCAACTTAAAAAATATGAATGAATTTGATAAAACGTGGATTGGCTATGTGTCAGCACTACAAGATGCTCGCAATGAAAACACAATAATTACAAATATTAAACGTGCTAGACGTATAGTGTTCATTGCCAAAGGGCGTGTCGGACTTGCAACAAAGATGTTTATGCAACGTCTTAGTCAAATGGGATATAATGTTGCACACAGCGAAGACCTGCTTATACCAGAAATAGGTGAACAAGACCTAGCAGTGTTTGTTACAGCAAGTGGATCTACTGTTAGTAGTCTTGCATACACATTGATAGCAAAACGCACAGGCGTCAAAACAATGGCAATAACATTCAACCCAGATGGTCAAATATGCAAAGAGTGTGATGATGTTGTAGCATACCCACAACCAGAAACACAAGGCTTGATGAAAAGCTATTATGAAGTTGGATTCATTTATATATTTGAAAGAATTATAAGTTTACTTCCACAAGAAGAATTTGTACACACTAACTTTGAGTAAACCAATGTTCACTGTTAAAACTTTTATCACAAATGTAAACATCAAAGTTTGGTTTACCCATATGCAGTTGATGATACTTGCAACCCCATTCATTGAGTTGTTCCGTTGTAAGGTCTGTCCAGTCTATGCCTCTGGTAGCACCTCTAGCAGTCCAATAGTGTATTTCATGTCCATCGTCATAAAGTTTATTAATCTTTTCTATACGATCTTCAAAAGGTATTTGCTGTCTATATTGTGCTTCTGTTTTACCTTTAATAGGTATATCCTCACATATAGTGCCGTCAATGTCAATATAGTAAATCATAAATATATTTATTAACTATGTACTTAACGGAGTTTATATGAAAATTTTGATATGTGGTCCCAAAGGAAGCGGAAAGAAAACACTAGCGGATCCACTTAAAGAACTTTTAAAAGAATGTACTATTGTTGTTGAATCGTGTACTAATCAAAATCAAGTTGATGAGATAGATCCTGAGTATATTGTTTGGATGGATACTTTGGACAACGTCAAAACATTTAAACCAAATAAAGTAAATTATCATATAGCCCAATGGTTCAATGATACACATACACAACTAGCAGATGTAGTGTTACGACACATTGCAAGGAAAGAAAAAAGCGAATGATAACTTGGGGCTGGACAGGTATGGCACATGATGCTAGCCTAGCAGTATTCGATAATGATAAACTTGTGTTTGCTGGTCACAGTGAACGCTACAGTCGAATCAAGAATGATAAAAATTTAAACATGGATATTTTGCAAGACGCATTAGTTCACGGCAAACCTGATAGTGTTTACTTTTATGAAAAGCCCTGGCTAAAGAAAACAAGACAGTTGTATGCCAAGCAGTACAACTTGTTAAACAAACCAAGCCCCAGAAGTGTATTAAATGAATTATACGCAAACCCTCCAACAATACACACAACAACACACCATCACAGTCATGCCGCGGCAGGTTACTTTACTAGTTCATTTACAGATGCTAGTATACTTTGCATAGATAGTATAGGCGAATGGGATACTGTAAGCATATGGACAGGTGAAGGCAATCGTTTAAAAAAGAAATGGAGCCAAAGATATCCTGAAAGCGTGGGAATATGGTATAGTGCTATGACACAGCGTATCGGATTAAAACCACAAGAGCATGAATATATATTAATGGGCATGGCGGCAATCGGTGATCCTAATAAATTATATGATAGAATTAAAAAAGATTTTATTAAAAAAATGCCCACAGAGAAAGATGGATCAATATATTTTGCTAGAAACTGTCACAGAGGTTGTAGAGATTGGGCACCTGATTTAAATTCAATACAAAATTATGCAGATATTGCTTCAGCTGTACAGCGTATATATGAAGAAATATTTGAAGGATTAGTTGCATTTACAAAAAGAATTACTAATAAAGATAATTTAGTTCTCATGGGAGGTTGTGCATTAAATTGTAGTGCCAATAGTATTGCACATAAGTATTGTAAACAAGTATGGATTATGCCAAATCCAGGAGATGCTGGAAGTGCTATCGGTTGCGTACTAGCACACTGGAAAAAACATATCGATTGGCCCGGGCCTTATTTGGGCTACGATATCAAAGGAGAATATCCAGTTGAGAAAGTATTACAAAAACTACAAACAGAGAAGATCACTGCGGTGGCCTCTGGTCGTGCTGAGTTTGGTCCTAGGGCTCTTGGGAACCGTAGTATTCTTGCTGATCCCCGCGGAGATGATGTCAAGGACCTTGTTAACAGTATCAAACACAGAGAAGAATTTAGACCCTTTGCCCCAGCAATCCTTGAAGAATATGCCAGCGATTATTTCGACGGTGTCACCGGCCCATACATGCAATATACCTCAACGTGTAAAAGACCTGATAGATTTCCAGCAATCGTCCACTACGATGACACCTCAAGAGTTCAAACAGTATCTGCTACTGATAATAGCGGATTCAGAAAACTGCTAGAACGTTGGTATGAACTAACAGGTTGTCCTATGTTGTTGAATACGAGTTTAAACATCAAAGGCGAACCACTAGTAAATACCGAAGAAGATGCACAGCGTTGGAGCAAACAATATGGAGTTGAAGTATGTTTACCAGAATAAAAGATTTTATTTTATATCCTTGGACGGAATATAAACGTAAAAAAGCACTTAAAGAAAAACTTAAAAAACTAAGGGAAAAAGATCCTTACATTTACGAATGATTGACTTTTTCGTAGGAGAGTATATACTGTAAATGGAGAATAACGAATGTTAGACGTTATACAGATAAGTTATCACGAGCCTTTTGCAGATGATAACTTTGAGTTATTACAACTATTTGCACCCCACGCCAAACGTGTGCAGGGTGTCACGGGCATTTTTAATGCACACAAAGCCGCGGCTGAAATTGCTGAAACTTCTTATTTTTATGTAGTAGATGCTGATGCAATCATGGACGAACAGTTTGATTTTAGATTTGTTCCCAACAAACAAAAAGAAGCATACCCTGGTGTGCCAGAAACTGATTGTGTGTTTGTGTGGCGTAGTAGAAATCCTATAAATGATTTATTATATGGCTATGGCGGAGCAAAACTTTTTAAACGTAACGCAATGTTGGAAGCTGAAGCGTGGAGCATTGATATGACCACAACATTAGGTTGTCCTTTTGTGCCTAAATTTCAAATAAGTAATATTACAGCATTTAATACAGATCCATTTAATGCTTGGAAAAGTGCTTTTAGAGAATGTTCAAAACTATCAAGTAGTATTATTCCAAATAATGATAATACAGACAATGAGTATAGATTAAAAGTTTGGCAAACAAAAGGTGCTGATAGACCGTTCGGAGAAGATGCAATACTTGGAGCAAAACAAGGGGCTGAATTTGGTGAAGAGTATAAAATGAATTTAGAGGCTTTGAATAAAATTAACGACTTCAAATGGCTGGAGGAAACATATAAAAATGCCAAATAATAGTTTGTTATCACACCAGGCGGACATGGACGGAATGGTCAACTACAAAATTAATAATGAACTGGGCCAGAATCTACATTGGATGCATGGACTAGAAGAATATTTGACTTATATTAAACACCCACAATGCGAGTTATATTTTGAAATAAAACGTGCTATAATGTACGGAAATATTTGGCATATAAAACACTGTTTGCGAGACGAAATCCGACGAGGGGAAATAGAACTAACTGAGGATTTCTTAAACATATTACTTGCTCATTATACAGGTTATGAATATGTGTCACACAGAAAATGTTTACAGTATGTGGCTCATTGTATTGATGATGATTATGTGCGTAAAATGAGCAGTTGGAGTATTAAATGGGAAGACCGTGCAAACCTCAATGAACACTTCAGCAGAGGACAAATGAAAAGTAAATGTTGGTTAGTAGAAAAACTAGCAAATGTTTTCCCCAATGCATATCTTGGAACAGTAGCACACTATGGTGGATGGTATGCCACTGTTGCTAAAAATATAATGAATCAGTTCAAAGTTAAAAGATACTACAATATAGAATTAGATGAAACGTGTATTGACATAGCAGATGATTTTAATTATACAGAATTTACAAACAACTGGCAATTTAAAAGTATACATGCTAATGTAGATGATATACGATATGACGAAAACAATACATTTACATTAGGTATAAAGAATAGACAAAAGCAAGTTATAAAAACAAATATTAAACCTGACATAATTATTAACACCAGTTGTGAACACATGGATCAAACTTGGTTTGAACAATTACCTGTAGGAACTTTGGTTTGTTTACAGACAAATGATTATTTTTCAAATGAACAGCATGTAAATTGCTGTGAGAATTTACAAGCGGCTATGGACAAATATCCAATGAGAGAAGTTCTTTATAGCGGTGAGATTGATACCCACTTATATAATAGGTTTATGATCATTGGTGAAAAATAATGGAAGAAGAATTTGTTAAGCTCACTGTAAGGCAAATGCAAACTGAGGCCGCCAGGGCACTTAGTACTATGCAAGTTACAAACAACAACATTTCTCAATTCAATAAAAAAGCACACCACAATAGTCACACTTGGTATCTCACTGTGATACAATGGTACATTAACAAGTATGGCGACTTGCCCAGCAAATGTGGTCCTGGTAAAGATGTAAAGCTGATATTAGATGTATAGATATGAAGACATCCAAGCAGTGCATTTGGAAATTACACAGAAGTGTCAAGCCGCTTGTCCAATGTGTGATCGTAATATGAATGGTGGAGAAGATAATCCACATATTACAAATGCAGAATTAAGTTTTGAAGACTGTCAAATAATATTTCCTCCAGAATTTATTAAACAATTAAAAACCATGTATATGTGTGGTAACTTGGGAGATCCTATTGTAGCTAAAGATAGCCTTGAAGTATTTGATTATTTTAGACAACATAATTCTAACATGTGGCTGAGCATGAATACAAATGCAGGAGCTAAGAGTGCTGAATGGTGGCGTGAACTTGCTGGTGTATTTGGACGCATGGGTGCAGTAATTTTTAGTGTTGATGGCTTGCGTGACACAAATCATTTGTACAGACAAAATGTTAATTGGGATAATGTCGAACGCAACATGCGAGCTTTTATTGATGCTGGTGGTAGAGCTCGTTGGGACTACATTATATTTGGACACAATGAACATCAGGTTGAGGAAGCTGAAGCACTTGCTGAAGCGTGGGGTGTAGAACGTTTTCAAAAGAAAAAGTCAGCAAGATTTTTTGATGCTAGTAGTCAACGTAAACAAGTTCATCAAGCAAGGAATAGAAAAGGTGAACAAACACAAGCAATAGCAGAGCCTGCCAAAAAAGAAAATATAAATCTTGCATTATTGAAAACAAAAGAAATAGAAAAAACATATGGTAGTATGCGTAAGTACTATGACAGTTGTGACATCAAATGTAAGGTTGCTGAAGAGAAAAATATTTTTATTACAGCAGAAGGATTGCTTATGCCTTGCTGTTGGGCGGCTGGACGCATGTACAAGTGGTGGCACAAAGATCCAAGAGTAGAACAAATATGGGATCATATTAAAAAAGCCGGAGGTAAAGACGGAATTAGTGTTATCGATAACACTATCGAAGATGTAATGAATGGGAGACTTCTAGTTGGAATAGAAAGCAGTTGGAATCTGCCCAGTATTGAAAAAGGCAAGCTGGGCGTATGTGCTATGAAATGTGGCACAGAATTTGATCCTTTTGCCGAACAGTTTAAGTAGTAGTTAAATACATATATGAAAACTGACAAAATTAGTGAAACGTTTTGTGCGTTACCCTGGTTACATTTATCAAGTAGACCCGACGGAAAAATGCGTACTTGTTGTACAAGTAACGCTAGTAGTGTACAAGACCCCGACAGTAGTGTAAAGGTTGGTGGCGGCGAAGTAGGTGTCGTTAGAACCAATGATGGAGTTCCAGCAAACTTCAATCATACCAGTTTGAGTGACGCTTGGAATTCAGACTATATGAAGAATGTACGCAAGATGATGTTGCGTGGCGAAAAGCCAGCACCATGTTTGAAGTGTTACAAAGAGGAAGAAGCTGGACATTTATCAAAACGTAATTGGGAGACTGAGTATTGGGGAAATAGATATGATCTATTTGATCTCGCCAGTGAAACACAAGAAGATGGAACTATAGATCCTAAGATACGTTATATTGATTTGCGTATGGGTAGCAAATGTCAATTGGCTTGTGTTATGTGTAGTCCACATGATAGCACAGGTTGGATTAAAGACTGGAGTGCAATGTATCCGCAAATACAAAATGAAAAACTAAAGAGTACCAGCGGGTGGGATAACAAAGGTCGAAATGACGGAGCAAGCTATAATTGGCACAAAAACAATCCACGTTTTTGGAAAGAACTTATGGAACAAGTTCCGCATATGTATCAGTTGTATTTTGCTGGCGGTGAAAGTTTAGTAATTGACGAACACTATGATCTATTAGAAGAATGTATTAAACAGGGTTATGCTAAAAATATTGAATTGCGTTATAACAGCAATGGTGTTGAATGGCGAGACGATTTATTTGATTTATGGGCAGAGTTTAAACGTGTACGTTTCCACTACAGCATAGATGCACATGGCGAACACAACGATTATATACGCTATCCCACACAGTGGGCTCATCAGGAAAAGGTATTTCATTTATTAGACAATACTGCACCACAAGTAGAAGTTACCACAGCAACTACAATAATGGCACTCAATGTAGCTTATATACCAGAGTTTGTCAAGTGGAAAGTCGATCAAAACTTTAAAAAGATTAACAAGTGGCCCTTGGGTGCAGGCGGTATTAACATGCACTATGCGTATTGGCCACCACAACTTAACTTAAAAGTATTACCAGCACATATTAAACAAAAGATTAGTGACAAATATGAACATGAGTTTTATCCTTGGATAGAAGACAACTGGGATCGTTTTACAGGAGTTGCTGAATCAGGTATAAGCAAACAAGACTTTTTAAATGCACCTTATGGTATTAAAAGATTCCAAGGTATTATTAACTTTATGAATCAAGAAGATTGGAGTGCTAGATTACCTGAAACAAAAGAATGGATTAATTTAATTAATAAACAACGTAATTGGGGAAATAAATTTCCTCAAGTTTTTCCTATACTAGCAGAACTGTTATGACCCAAACTCCCAATCCAAATCAACCATGGTATAGAGCTGGTGATCCCTTTCCAGACGGTTATCCTACATGTATTGTTCCTTGGACAAGTATTTGCTTAGCCGCTAACGGAGATATTAAACCTTGTTGTAACTATGAAAGCGAAAGTCAGTTCAATGTATACAGAGGCGATACTATGGAACAGGCTTGGAAAGCATGGGATCAGTTACGCAAACAAATGGTTGAAGGCAAGTATCCAGATAGATGTGTAAGATGTTGGAAGACTGAAGAAAGTTTAGGTAGCAGTCGACGGCATTGGATGTTTGAAAAAGTTAAAAACAAACCTGAACCATACAAGTATACAGTTGAAGCTCCGATGAATCTAAGACACATGGATTTAAACTTTGGCAACACCTGTAACTTAAAATGTAGAATGTGTGGTAGTTGGGGAAGTACACACTGGCACAAAGAAGATAAAAAATTACAATCTATTAATCCTGAATTTACAAGAAACACAGGCAATAGTTATGCAAGAACTATAAACCCTAGCTTGTATAGAAACATGGAAGATAAACTAAGCAAAATGGAACGCATCGACTTTAAAGGTGGTGAGCCAATGATGCAAGATGGTATGTATGAAGTATTGCAAATGCTGGTTAATAATGGAAGTGCTCCTAATGTAGAACTGGGTTATGTAACAAACGGAACAAAAACACCTGAGCGTTTAAAAGAACTATGGCCTCACTTCAAGCGTATTACATTAAACATTAGTATAGAAGCAACAGGTAAACTATATCAATATATCAGAGGAAGTAAAACACAAACCATAGAACAGCTTGAACAAAATTTGTATTGGTATGATCAATTTGATAATGTCAAAGGACATTTTAGTGTAGCTATCAGCACATACAGTATTTTTGATTTACAAAATCTAGCAGATTGGATTGAACGTGTTACAAGTAATTTAAAACAATGGAAAACAGAAATAGCAAATAGAACAAGTGATAGTGTTTATTGGTATGAAAAGCCTAATCAATTTCAGATACTTGTTGTTGATCCTCCTTACTTAAATCCTAATAACATGCCTCCACATATAAAACAGCGTGTAGTAGAAACATGGGATAAAAAATATCACTTGCTTGATGATTTACGTGAAAGAATGTTAATACAAGAATATGATGAACACAAGTGGCAGTTGTTCAAACAATTTACAAGAGAACTAGACAAACTAAGAGGTACAAACGTATTGGATTATATTCCACAACTTGAAAGTGAGTTCGATGGAATTAATTAGAGTTGAACATAGCAGTAAAAGATATAAAGAGTGGGTACGCATTGAATGGAATATGGGTAGACGCTGTAACTTTGATTGTAGCTACTGCGGTGCTGACCTACATGATAATACTAGCAAGCACATGCCTTTTGAAAAGTTTGAACATGCTGTTAAAACCATGCGTGAGTTTTATGCTGGCAAACAAATACGCATGAGTATAACTGGCGGTGAACCGTTTGTACACCCACATATATTGGATATACTTGCATTATTTCCATACTATGGAGTAGAAGAATGCAGTACTATAACAAATGGTAGCTTACCTTTAGAAAAATATCAACGTGCTTTAGAGCTAATTGATAATTTAATTTTTAGTTGGCATTTTGAATTTTTGCGTGTAGACCATATGAAACATGTACTATCAAATCTTAATCGCAAGCAGGTAAAAGTTCATTTGATGTACTTGCCGGGCAAATTAGAAGAGATAAAAGGTGTTGTAGACTGGTTAAACGAAAACAATGTAAAGTTTGCTATAAGACGTATAAGACCAATGACCAATTTACAAACAGGTGAAGTAAACAAGCCTTACAGTAGTGGTATGAAGTTTGCTGGCATTCAATACGGAGGTGCAGAGAACTATTATAGCCAAGAAGAATTAGATTATTTAAAAACATTTGACCGAGCAGGCACAGTAGATAATAACTGTGAATTGTTTACCCGAGACACCAGCTGGTTTGACAATGTAAACACACTAACAAAAAACAAATGGAATACATTCAAACGCTGGAAGTGTATGGCTGGTATTGAAACACTGATGATAGACAATGATGGAAGCGTGTATAGAGCTACATGCAAACAAGGTGGCGTATTAGGAAATATAGACACAGGATTTACACTACAAAAAGATCCGGTGTTGTGTATGAAACAATGGTGCAACTGTGCCGCAGATTTAAATACAACAAAATGGATGGAGGCTGTATGACATTTAATGCATGGCAAATAACAGGTTACGAAGAAGTAGTCATTTACAGTGATACTGACAGAGTAAAGTGCAGTGGCGAAAACAATGATCACCCATTGGTTTATTATACTATACCAGAAGGTGGTGAAGTTGTTTGTGGCTACTGTGATATAAAGTTTAGGATGAAGAATGACGATGAGTGACACTTTTTGTGTATTACCATTTACGCATTTAAGTACAAAGCCCAATGGCGACATAACTCCTTGTTGCCGTAGCAGAGATACGTTGGGTAATATTAGAGATATAACATTCGAACAAGCGTGGAATAAAGAAAAACAACAGAAGCTAAGGCAACAACTACTAAATGGTGAACGCCCTGACCATTGTTTTCAGTGTTGGAAACTAGAAGACCAAGGCAGTATGAGTATGCGTCAAAGCATGAATTATTATAGAAAGGATATGATACCAGATGTATGTGAACCTGTTATGCCTTATAAGATTCCTGTGCTTGAGCTAAAAATGAGTAACCTATGCAACTTTAGATGTAGAACATGCAAGCCTGATTTGTCAACTACTTGGATGAGAGATTGGAATAAAGTAAAACATGAATATGAAAGTCATGGAATAACAAACACTACAACAAAAGACAATTATTTTGATAATGATCAATTTGTACAGGACATTGTAAAACTAGCACCTACTATTGAAATAGTAGAATTTGCAGGTGGCGAACCACTTATGGATCCACTGCACTATAAAGTGCTGGAAGCATTAGAACCTTTTGGCGATCGTATAAGTGTAAAGTACAGTACCAATCTCAGCAAATTAAAGTTTGGTAAGTTTGATACAATCCGAAGCTGGAGTAAATTTAAAGGTGTTGATCTTAGTTTAAGCATAGACGGATATCCAGAACTTAACAATTACATAAGAACTGAAAGTAACACTGATGTTCTAGCACAAAACTTGCATGATGTCAAGAGAGAACTTGGCGATAAGTTTGATGGTAGAGCGGCATTGTGCTACAGTGCTTGGAATGTTTTTGGATTGCCTGAGAGTTACGAATATTTTGACAAGGTGTTGGATGTTCCTGTACATGGAAATATTGCATGGGAACCTCCTTTTATTAATCCACAAATACTACCAAAAGAGTTAAAAGAACTAGCCACACAAAAATATAAAAAATATTTAGATACAGTACCAGCAAAAGGACATCTTGTTGATGACGAACGTACTCTAGTATTCAATAAACGAATACATAGATTTGTTAATACAAATATGTCATTTATGAATGCAAAAGACCAAAGCAAACACTTTGAACAATTTTTACGTTTTACAAAAACACTGGATGAAAGTAGAGGTACAAATGTACTTGATGTAATACCGGAGTTAAAAGATTATGTCTAAAACTTTTTGCGTATTACCTTGGATGCATCTAGCCACTAGTTCCAGCGGTAGTTTGCGAGTGTGTTGTAATAGTACACCAGGCAAAAACTTGATTATAAATTATGATGACATACCTTACAAACTGTACAAAGACAATATGAAGGAAGCATGGAACAGCGAAACATATCGTACTATTCGTAAACAGTTGTTAAACAACGAACGACCTGAAATGTGCGAACGTTGTTTTAGAGAAGAAGACGCAGGAGTAAGAAGTTCCAGACAAGCATCAAACGACAAATGGGCTGAAGATAAAATATACACTGAAGATGCTCCATTTGATATCAAGTATGTTGATTTGCGTTTGGGTAATTTGTGTAATTTAAAATGTAGAATGTGCAATCCTTATGCATCAAACATGTGGGTAAAAGAATGGGCTAGTGTAGAATATGCACTAACACCAGACATGTACAAAAAATTAAGTAAAATGGATTGGCCCGAAGAAGAAAAGACTTGGGAAAATCTGTTTGCTATTGCACACACTGTTGACGAAATATACTTAACAGGAGGTGAACCAACTGTAATTAAAAAACAACAAAAGCTGTTAGATTATTTTATAGACAATGGCACAGCAAAAGATATTAGATTAAAGTACAATACCAATTTAATAAAAATGCCAGAATGGTTGTTGAATAGATGGAGTCATTTCAAACATGTACAATTAAATTGCAGTATTGATGCGTATGGTAGTTTAGATCGCTATATAAGGCATCCTAGTAATTGGGAGACTGTTGTTAAAAATTTCGAAAGCGTTACAAAATTAAAAAATGCCACTGTAGAAATACATTGCACAGTGCAAATGTATAACATTTTAAGACTACCTGACCTAATACGCTGGGCATTACCATACAACGTAAAAATACATTTTAACATACTCAATCATCCTGAATATCTAAACATACGGTGTTTGCCTAACAAACTTAAACAGCAAGCAAAAAGACAACTGTTACCATATTACGAACAACTTCCAAGAACAGAAAGCGTTGTTAATTACATGTATGCAGAGGATTGGAGTTGGCGATTACATGACTTTTACAAATATACTAATACATTAGATAAAAGTCGTGATGAAAATCTATATAGTATAGTATCGGAGTTTAAGCACTATGTACAATAGTTTCTTTTGTCCGTTACCTTGGAACCATCTAATGTTTAAGCAAAGTGGCACAGTTCAAGCATGTTGTGAGTCATGGAAGCATCAGTTTAAGCCAAGCAAGACTATAAAAGAAACAGCAAACGATCCTGTAATGAAACAACTTAGATTGGATATACTTGACCCCAACAAAGTACCTGACATGTGTTGGAGTTGTGAAGGAAGAGAAAAACTTTTGGCAAACAGTGTGAGAATACACACACAAAGACTTCATGAGCATTGGACACCTGAGTCTGCACAAGCTGTAACAAATGCAGATGGTAGTGTGGATAACTTTTATTTAGAACATTTAGATATACGCTGGAGTAATTTGTGCAATTACAAATGTAGATTTTGTGGATTAGTTAGCAGTCACAGTTGGCTAAACGATGCAAAATTACTTGGACAAGAACCTACCCAAGAGTACAATCCTAAAACAGGCATTGCTGAATATGATATGGATTGGGAAGATCTAAAAACACATTTATCACATGTTCGTTATTGTAAACTAGCAGGTGGTGAACCAACTATTATGAGTGGTACATATCAACTGCTAGAGGAACTAATAAGAATAGGAAATACCAATTGCCAAGTTAGTTTAATAACAAACGGAACAACAATACAATATGGAAAATACAATCTAATAGAACTATTAAAAAACTTTAAAAATGTAAAAATACAAATTAGTTTAGAGGGAATGGGTGCTAGACATGCTTGGGCAAGAAGTGGTAAAGATGATTGGCATATAATTGAAAAAAACGTTGACCAATTTATTAGTATGGGAAATGAATATGATTGGATTATTAATTTCCACAGTGGTATAAGTTGGATGAATATGTTTCATTTGTCTGACTTTATAATGCATTATCCAAACACACCTTTTACTTTAAATATTGTAAGCAATCCAACAGAGATGAGTATTCAAAATTTTTACAAAAAAGATTTGCAAAGATGTAGTGAACACTATGAAAAACTAATACCAAGTGCAAGCACCGACCTTGTTAAACAACACCTGATTCAGGTTAAAAATGCATTGGATACAGCAATGAAGACCAGTAAAGAAGATGTAGATTTAGACAAGTTCCGTAGTATACAAGGCATTCTTGACACAAGTCGTAAACAAAGTTTTGCAAATGCTTATCCGGAATGGAGCCATTATGCATAAGGATACTTGGTGCCCCATGCCATTTGTTACACTAGCAGTCAACCCCAACAACTGGCTCAGTCGTTGTATGATGAGCAATCATAACATGGGTACGATTGAAAAACAAGGTTGGAGCAGTGACAAGTTTCAAAAACTAAGAACTGATATGCTCAATGGTGTATGGGACCAAGAAGGTTGTAGCAGTTGCTTTTACAAAGAAAAAAACGGGCAGACCAGTAGACGTAACAAATGGGTTGAAGGTGAAGAAAAGTATATGGGTACTACAGACATATACAAGAACAATTTAAGCGTAAAAAGAAATAAAATAAAACATTTATATATGAACTTTAATAATATATGTAATTTTAAATGTAGAATGTGTGGCCCGCACTTTAGCAATGCTTGGATCCCAGACTGGAAGAAGATGGGCAATGAGTATTCAGCAATTCAAAACCCAAAACAACAAATTGATGTAGATAAGTTTTTACAAGAGTTTGGACCTGAACTTGGCGAACTGCATGGTATATGGGTAACTGGCGGTGAACCTTTTATGGACAACAGCGTGTTTGATTTTTTTAACAAACTAAAACAATATGTTGATCCTGGA
>CESQ01053211.1_pt1 | contig 26459 bp, 17 predicted proteins | sample 361401 | NCBI WGS metagenome assembly CESQ01 (sample SAMEA2622119, study PRJEB7988) | marine metagenome | isolation source: saline water (ENVO:00002010), including | reverse complement strand
ATAGTTGAGAGGGCCATCAGTACAGCGAGCCCCATCGCCATAGTCACTTTCGCGTGTGCCATACAACCCACCCGTTGTCCAACCGGTTTGAGACTTACCCTTGTCTGAGTGGTAAATCAGTCGAATCTCTGGAAACCGCTTTCACTCGGTTTTCTACCCTTTCTGGCTATATTCAGGGCTTCTCCCAGCATATCGGCGCTCATCATCTCCTCATCTAGGCGCTTGTTGGCGACACCGGTAATTATCGACATCACCTTGATGGTGTCCCCGAAGGCTGGATCCTGCCTCGCCCCGAAGATGACGTTGGCCTCGGGAGATAGCCTGGAGGTCATCAGATCACAGACCTGAGTGGCTTGCTCCATTGTCATGTAGGGCCCTCCAGTCACGTGTATTAGGGCACCAGTAGCCCCCTCGATCTCTATGTCCAGGAGAGGGTGGTTAAGGGACTCGTGAACTACCTCCTCCGGGCCTTGGTCGCTCTCTCCGTAGAGCATCATGGTGACTCCACCGTTCTTCATGATGCTCCTTACGTCCGCGAAGTCCAGATTGATGAGACTTGGAAGCGTGATAGTCTCTACGACTCCCTTCACAATCTCAGCTATGAGTTGGTCCATGATGCTGAACGCCTCGTCAAGAGGAAGATTGGGCACGAAGTGGAGGAGCCTGTTGTTATCCAGTACCAGTACAGCGTCCGCCGTGCTCCTGAGTAGGTCAAGACCCTCGAGGGCCCGTTGCATCCTCTGGCGCCTCTCGACTGTGAAAGGAGTCGTCACAACAGCCACGACCAGCGCACCTGCTCTCTTCGCCTCCTCCGCGACGATAGGTGCTATACCAGTACCTGTGCCGCCACCGAGGCCAGCGGTGACGAAGACAAGATCAGCCCCATGGACAATCTTGCCAATTACGTCCCTGCCAGCCTCGGCGCAGCGCCTTCCCATCACCGGGTCCCCCCCTGCACCGAGTCCCCTGGTGATGTGCCTGCCGACGAGCAACTTCTGCATCGCCCTAGTCAGGTCGAGATCCTGCTTGTCGGTATTGATAGCTACCGTAATCGCACCCTCGACCCCGATGTGTGTTATTCGATTCATGGTGTTATTGCCCGAGCCTCCACAACCGCAAACCAGAATCCTTGGGTCCGGAGTTCCGAAGGACTCCAGTTCCCTGTCTGTAAGCGCAGTCTTGATCCTGCCTGAGGATGGCGAGGATGTCTGAGAATCAATTGCCCCTCTCACTAATCATCCCCCGTGCATCCCCGGCATTGCTGCCTTACGAGCATGAGTTCCAATTCTTCGCATTCTTAAGTTTGAGGGGACAATGGAGTCCCAAGGTGCCGGTTTATCAGGCCAATGGGTAGGGCCGTTCTCCGGAAAGCGACATAAGGCAAAGGCCTCAGCGAAGCACGCGCCGCGCTTAGCTCAGTTGGCTAGAGCACCTGACTGTAGACTGGAAACACATTGGTTGTAGGCAGCCATCAGGGGGTCCCCGGTTCAAGTCCGGGAGCGCGGACCAACATATCGTTAATTTATCACTAATCCATTCCTATTTCTCTGAATTCAATCGATTTCCGTACCTCTCTGAAATTTGGAGACATGTGGGCAGGCTCATAAAGGGGACTTTGCTCGGCCAGCTGCTGGAGGTTCTCATATGGGCATTGCAAAGTACGTTCGCGAGACATGGAAGAAGCCCAAGTCCGGCATGCCAATGCTTCACCGCCGTGACAGGATGGCATCATGGAGGAAGGACCCAGTTTTCCAGCGTGTCCATCGCCCTACAAGGATAGACGCAGCTCGAAGACTAGGCTACAAGGCCAAGCAGGGCGTTGTTATCGTCAGGACCAGAGTTAGGAGAGGAGGACTCAGGAAGGGCAAGATTCACATGAAGAGGAAGCCATCCAAGGCTGGTATCAAGAAGATAACAATGGCCAAGTCAATCCAGAGAATCGCAGAGGAGAGAGTCAGTAGGAGATACCCAAACCTGGAGGTTCTGAACTCATACTGGGTCGGGGAGGACGGGAAGAACAAGTTCTATGAAGTAATCCTGCTAGATCCGTCCCATCCATCCATAATGGCCGATAAGGAGCTATCGTGGGTCTCTGACGGTAACAGTCACTCGGGTCGTGCCTTCAGGGGCAAGACCGGTGCAGGAAAGAGGGGACGAGGACTGCTCAACAAGGGTAAGGGAGCAGAGAAGCTCCGCCCCAGCCTCAAGGCTAACAAGAACCGTGGCAAGTGATTACTTCTGCCGTCATATTGATTCGGTGTGATGCTCCCCCTCGTGCTATGACGGACCTCCATGCCTCGGAAATCAGGGGACTCCCTGTCATACTTCCCAGTGGAAGGCTACTGGGTACAGTCTACGACTGCTTCGTCAATACCGACGACTGGTCCTGTACTCACATCTTCGTATCAGACCCACCAGCCGATTTAGTAGAGGGGAGGACACACCTAGCAATACCATGGAAATGGGTTAGGTCAGTCAGTGACGTGGTTCTCCTGAGATGGTTTCCCCCCACTCCTCTTCCCAAGAACCTTTGACTTTCCAATGAGCGTATCGGCGATATGATTCAAAAGGGGAACGACGGCGCTAAACTGTGCGAGCTACCACGATATTGACTCTGACCGTCTTGTTGATGGCCACCTGCTCCCCAATTGTCAATGCAGATACAAGGGGAGTGATAATCTGCGCCGGCGCTGATATGGAAATGATGCCAGCTAACTGGGAGATCCAGGACCAGGCTTGCGTGAGAGTGGATCTCGGGGTTCTTCAGCAGGGAGAAACTCTCTCCTTCGATATCTCGACTGACTCCGAGGTGGATATACTTCTATTCTCATCCAACGCTATCACTGTCTATCAGAACGAGCAGTCATACAGAAGCGACTCAGTATGGGAGAGCGACTCTGTCTTCGAGGCATTCAATGGCTCTGGGGACTGGCACTGGACAGTCCCATCTGACAGGGACGCAACACGCTGGTACATGATAGTGGACAATCTTGCGCACCCTCAAGATTCGGGTTCAGGGGATCAAGGCGGGGCCGTCGCATCGGTAACCCTGGATGTAGCGAAAATAGTTCCAGAGCCTTTCACACTCGTGGATACCATAGTTAGATTGGAATCGGGAGAGAGCTCAGTACTCTATGGCCCGTTCTCAATGGACGAGGGGACCCAAGTTAGGATCGAGGCGAGTACCATGGAAGGGGCTCCTGATGTATTCCTGATGAATCAGGATCAAGTCGATCTTTACACTTCAGGGGGTACCGCGGCCGCACGCATACAGGGAACAGATATGCTTCTCATCACATCCAGTCGGGACATAGTATGGACGGTCCCGTCGTCGTTAGATGGAACGGATCTGTATCTGGTCGTTGACAACAGACCTGGCCCATCTGGCGGAGGAGCCGGCACACTGCCAATCGCCTCTACTGTAGTACTGACCCTAACTCCCATCATGGACCCGACAATAACTGGGATCCCGTCCTCTGGAACCGTCGATGTGGGCAATGAGATAACACTAGACGCATCCGATACTCCAAATCAATCGAATCAGATTTCTGAGTCGGGATACTCATGGGACACAGATGGGGATGGATTCGATGATAACTCAGGAGCATCATTCAACATCAGCTGGCCCGAGCCTACCAACCTAACCATCAGGCTCTCAGTCGTGGGGATCGATGGAAGGAGTACCAGTGTGTATGAGGAAATAAGAGTCGAGGATATCTCTCCCCCCTCAGCAGACATCTCCGTTGATGGCATTCTCGAGAGAGCGTTCAATGAGGATATCGTGATCAGTGCCTCCTTCGAAGATAACTGGGGAATTTCCATGGTGGAGTGGATAGTAGACGGAGTAGTAATCTCAGAGTCCACATCCGACTTCGACTCTGCGAAGACTTTCTCACATGTTTTCCAATCGGGAGAAGAATCAGGAATCCATTTGGTCACTCTCAGGGTCACAGATCTCTCTGGAATGATTGCGGAAGACACCGCGTCCATCCAAGTTTTCGACTCTTCCCCGCCTGTCGAGGGGGATTACGATGATTCCCAGAGCTCCGTCGTCGGCGAGATGATAACTCTAGAGGTACCATTCGAGGACGATGAATCTGAGAATATCTACTACTATTGGGACTTCGATGCTCTGGTGGACTCAGACGGCGATGGCGACGAGGACAACGATGAGGATGCTGTCGGACCTTCAGTATCCCATGTATTCGATAATTCAGGCGTTTACAGAGTGATTTGCAGAGCTCAGAATGATGAGGGCTTAGTATCCGAGGCTGAGATTCTAGTATCAGTTACGTTAACTTCTGGGGACGACGAATTGGGTATGACCGAGATTCTGATGGCTGTAGCGGCCTTGATATTACTGGCTATCATATCATTCGTACTTTACCTCAGAATCGCCTCCAACAGAAGAATGTCGGCATTATTGGCAGAAGAGGAAAAATCCGATGATGATCAAGAATCCCAGCCAACGGAAATCTCGGTGGAGGACCAGAAGGCGATGTGGGGGGGAAGTGGTACCGTTTCCAACTCCTCCCCTTCCCAGAGTTTTGGGGCAATAGGGAGTGGTATGTCGGGTTCCATCTCTCCGGATTCAGAGGCCGCCTCAGTAGATCTCAGCGATGAGGAGTTTGATGAGCTTCTTTCAGAATCTAGTACAACGAAGACTAACAATCCAGCTGAGGATCTTCTAAGTGCGTTCCAAGACGACGACGAGGAGATAGATACCGAGGAGAGTATCGTGGAATACTCCTTCCCAGAAGATGACTCAGGGGAGGTAGACACTGCTAACGAAGTAAACCCGGCTAAGGTTTTCGAGATAGTCCAGGAAGAACCGGAACTAGAGTCAGATAAGGACCAGGATAGGACAGTGAGGAGCGAGTGCTCATCTTGCGGAAAGATGTTCGAAGTAGATCTGCCAGAAGGCGTCGATAGAGCAAGGACTGCCTGCCCACACTGTGGATCAATTGAGTCAATAGCCCTTGAGTGAGCAATTCTGAGTACGACTCAACCGTTTATTTTGATAATCAGGAGGGGCAATACCCTTTAGCGCACCTCTTTGAGGTGCGAGCATGACAAAGAGCGGTGTCCGTGTGATTCACAGGGCCCCCCGTCCCGAGAATAACACTGCTCTACTGATTGTAATGCTGATGATAATACCGTTATTCGCACCAATACAAGGAGCAGAGGCCGAGGCCAGGATCGAGTCACAAGACTTCGAAGTTCTCGATAGACTGTCAGACGTCCTAGACCAGCGTGAACAGGTCTTGCAGTCCAATTCCGTGGGCCAATTAGCTGGACCGGCTATTCAAGGAGTGAAGGATGGAATATCACAGAGCGGGCAGTCTCAGCCACTATCTTCCATAGGGGACTCCCTAGAAGGGGCCTCGTTCGTTGAAACGTTACCAGAAGAGCCTAATCATCCACTCCCATACAGGTTGATACTAGGAATCGAAGATGACGCCGTTAGCGTGGATAACGTCTGGCAGACTCTGGTTAACATCACCGACTATGTGATTCTGACCGAGTACACAGACCTCGATGGCAATGTTGTCAGAGGAACCGAGGTAGTCACATTCACAGCAAACTTCCTCTCTCTGCTCAATCTGCAAACCGACCCCTTGAGTCATGCCGTGGATATTGACAATGATGGCGATAATGACATTCAAGTCGGCCTGAGCGTATCGCTTGGAAATATTGGTCTGGAAAACATAGATATCGAAACTGGGACTTTATGGATTCAGCCATCAGTGTCATACACGGTAGACGTCCTTGACTCCAGTCAAACTGACAGTGTTTGGGAAGACATGGACTCCCTACAGGTTTCATTGATCAAGTCATTCGCTTACTCCAGTCCGGACTCAGTTCTGGCTCTCGGCGATGGAGAGAGCTACATCTGGGTCATAGACTCCAGATTCTCAACAATGCCACAAGACTTCTCATTAAGTGTTGGAATTGAGAGGGTATTCTTCAACGCTAGCGCCGTTCTCCAAGATCTAATCCAGTCGATAGTAAATATTTTCTCATCCGATTTCGATGGCTCCGGACTGACTCTAATAGGCATCACAGCACCATACTCGATATCGATAGACTCCAGTGAAATGGACTCCTGCCCCGATAGGTATAGTCCCGAACAACTGCTGTTTCTCCCTCCCGAAGAAATAGACTGCGGAGTTACAGTCGGACTTGGATATGCCAGGTTCTCACCTCCATCAGACGGGGATAGACAGCTATGGGAACTCGCCTACATTAATCTCGATGTCAAACCTAACGGAGTATCTTCAATGATTCCTGGGGATGTCGAGCTAGTGATCAGGACTGATAGCAGCATCCCAGCATTGGGGGGGATCGAGGGAGACAGGAGCCTAACCACGGTCGAGTATTTTGCGGACAGGAGATCTGACCTACATATTCACTTCCATGAAGATAGATCAGGTGTTTCCCAAGAGGAAAATGGAGGCTCATTTGGAAATACTACGGATTCACTCGGATGGTTAAGAGGAATGCCTGAAGGCTCCATGTCCCAGGGGGAGATTACTAGGATATTCAGAATGCTAGGCTCATCTGATGAGCCCGAACTGCCAGGAGGTAAGCCCAGTAGATTAGGTCTGATCATAGGTATCAAGAACTTCTCAAGGGACACCAGTCCCAATGAAGACGATCCTACACTGCCAGTAAATCCTGCCTATCCCCCAATTAGCATGATACTTCTCAGATCCGCCCAACCCCTGGAATCTCTTGATTACAGCTCATGGTACGAAAGAGGGGGTGAGAACTCAGACCATAGGAGGGTCGACATCTCAATTGAATCAATTCCAACCGCACTGGTTCTCTACGGATCTTTCGATGTGAGCGGATCAGATGATGAGGAAAGGGATCTGGATGATTCTGACAACCTTGATTTCGTCTCACGGATTATGGACTCGCTGATTCTCGATTTGGTAGACCTATACCTAGATGTTGGTGGAATCCTCAACAATATTCCAACTACAGTGGTGGAGGCCATAACGGGCAGTGTCGGTCCTGGAGGGGACCTCCAGGGAAGGGAATTCAACCTCATAATGCATGACGACTGGGGTGCTCTCAGGAATGAGATGTCCATAGGTAGAATAGGTCTGCAGATTGGTTCCAGTGCCCATCCGACGATTCAAGGAGACCACCTCGTACTCTCTAAGGACAGATCCCTGACTCAGCTGGTAAGCAGGGATGGAAATCTTGTAGATCCTCTGGTCCCTGTCGCTGCTAGTATTGGATTCAGCGGTCTCTCTGCCTTCTCGATAGATGACGATGACATACTCGATGAGTTAACTGCATCCGTCAACACATCCTCCAGTGAGCCATTCAATTTCGTCTACATTGACCACGAGCCTGGGTCAGTCACGAACTCGTCTTTCCAATCACTCTACATTTCCGATATTCCTGATGATATCAGAATATCTACTGATGCTGAGACCGCAGTTTATACCGCATCAGAGGAAATAGGAAAAATGATCTATACTGGAAAGGACATGGAACAAAGACAGGCAGTTGAGATAACAGACTTCCCTGACGACTTCTCTGCAATATTCGGTGGATTTTCTAGCTGGAGTACGACCACCTCTATTGGTTCCATAGAGGCACAGATCACCGATTCTGAGTTGCCAGAAACTATGACAGGTGATCACTTCATGTTCCACCATGATCCAAATGATGGCACATCAACTATCTCTTCCAGAATCTCTGGGATATCAGAAGTAAGCTGGATACCCCCAGTCTCTGAAGGTTCTCTGGGTCCTGACGGCAGAGGAAAAGCCTCCATATCTGCGTCTGGAGATAGATCAATGAGCTTCAGTGTAGATCATGCTCCAACACTAGACGAAGATCAGCTCACGGCAGTAGCGATAATTGACCCTCTCCCTTCGTCGGTATCCATAGAGATTCCAACAAGCTCTGACTCTGGACCAGCTCTAGATATCCCAGAACTCAATACATCTCAGGGACTTTCAGGTCTTGCCTTCTTCCTAGGTGGATTTGCAGATCTTGGCAGATCAGTTAATTCTGTGCTTTCAGGGATAACCACTGATATTTCCACTGGTACCAATTCAGGAGAATCGAACGAGGATTTCTCTTTCGGCATGCAGTTGGAGGCGAACGCACCCTTCGATCTGACAGTTGAGTCAAGTCATGGAGACGGCTCACTCGAGGCCCCCCCATGGGTTCATGGAGTATCATTTAGCGCGGCACCGTCAGGGATATCAGATGGCTTTCATCTGAGGACGTGGATTCCTGATCTTCCCCCAGTAGTAGACATGTCAGTCACCAGGTCTGTCGAAGGGGAATCGCAAGACTGGGAAGTCATGCTCGCGTTGGATGGCTGGATTCCCGCACACAGTGAAATGATGATCCAAGCTAGAGGAATTAACGGTCAAGACCTTCTGCTGACTCTAAATGGCTTGGAAGTGGGAACTCCCACTGGGATGCTAGTTGACGCCACCTTCGAATTCGAGACAGTTGCTGGTATCACGGAGGTCTCCACATCTGCACACTATTCAATGACTGAAAGACTTGATTGGGCACATGTTCTGCTGATTAACAGAGATGCTGGAAGTCGTACAGAGATAATGATTGATGAGATTCCTGAGGTTATTGACATCACTGCAAGTCTGGGAACTGCTGTTTCTATAGATATGACAGTCCCGGATCTTTATCTCAGAGACGATGGTGTTGGAATCAACTCGATTATGATGCAGCAGATGCAGTGGCTCGACTCTGCATGGTGGCCAGCGACAATTTTCCTAACTGATGTACCAGGGTCAATTAACCTAACAACTGAGCCCGACACAAATTTTGATATTACCGAAAGCCTAGCTTTCCAAGGAATACCAATCCTAGACTATCGAGCTTCGGGGGATGGAATGTCGCTATACATAGAAGCCTTTGGAAGGGCAATAAACACCAAGGGAGACATAATATTGCTCGCAGAAGGAATGACTGATAGCTTACAGATTAAGCCTGCCGAAGGATTTGGATTGAATATCCGCTCTGGAGGAGAAGGCGTAGAAACGATTTACATTAGATCGAGCAATATCCCAACTACTCCTCCTGTCACCATGGAGGAAATGGAGGCACTTGGAGAGAACCTGAAAAGTGCTACAATACACATCCATGAGGTAGGCAGGATTTCATCTACGTTGCCCGGGTATCCAGTGATAGAGCTCTCAGAAGTACAAGGTGGCAGAATAATCATCTCTGCGAGAGCAACCGCTGAGGTGGCAGGTCAGGAATTCGATCTAAGGGGCGTTCTCCTAGACGCACAGACAACCTCCGGGATTCCTACTGCGACCACGATTGGTATCAACGGCCTGGCCTCTGATCTTTCAATTCTGAATATGATTCCAGGCTTTGAAGGAGACACTCAGCATATCATGGTGGTCGAGCCAGTTTCTTCTGGGATAATGACACTGATTGCAACTTTCTTGGGAGGGAGCTGATGGGACTTCTTGAAAGACTCAGACAGACCGAAGTCCCAGAGGAGACTCTGGAAGAGAAAACTGCTCATGACGCCCTGGAAAAAATTGAGGACAGGATTAGCCAAATCTCTCCCTTCAGGGTTATTTTCGCTTCAATAACCGCATTACTGGTGCTATCAGCATCTGTAATTGCCTTGGTTTGGCTGGTTCCTTATGATAGGGTATCAGTAGATGTAATCTACAAACAAGCAGGATCTAGCCATATTGTTCTATCCGAGATAAATAACCAGGGTAGCAGAGCAATTGAATCGGTTTCACTGGATCTAGTGTTCATTGATTCTGAAGATATTGAGATACAAAGGATTCACTTTGAATCGGAAAGAATACCTGCACACAAGTCAGTTGCAGGGGACGAATTGGAGATGATTGTCAACGGGGAGTCGGTTTGGGAGAATTACACTATCGAGATAATCCTAACATACGACTACTATGGCGGTAGTATCTACGAGAAAAATACCATGGAGATCGGAGAGTGGACTCTAGAGCTATTCACAATGAGGCCTCCATTGCAAATTCTATGATAATCTGAGTTCAGTTAACCCATATGCTCAAAATGGTCAGGATGGGGGGAGTTATGATGACCAAGCGCGCCGTTGTCCTCGTACTCGCCGTCTTGCTATTATCATATCTGCCAATTTTGGGCGATGAAGACGACTCATTTGACCATCAATTCGAAGACCTGAGTCCCAAAATTGAGAGAGTAGAGATTTCACCCGATTCCAATAGTATCCGAGATCTAGGGGCACCACTAATCTTTGACGGGTCCGAAGAAGCAAGGCAAGCTATTGCCCATTCCACTATAGGGACCTACACGTCCGAGGGATTGATTCCCAGTACCTACATGGACTACTCACTTTCTTTACCAAGATCAGATCTAGCTCTAGCAATTATCGATGGTCAGATTGGACTTTGGGACTCTAGGTTGGATATTCTACAGATTGAGGGACTATCTATCAGATCAACGATACCTCCCTCTGGATTCCTAATTCAAGGTACAGCCGAAGCACTTGAGAGACTGCAGGAAATGGAGTCTATTGTAGCAATTCATGACGTTCCAAGCGGATTAATGATTCATCAATCCTTGAGAAATCACCAGTCATCTTCTAACTTCATGGTAGAAGTGATAGGTTGGAAAGGAGATGATATGGTCAGAATGGAAGATTCAGGATTAGGACTACAGGACTCACTGCTTACTGCCATGGACTACCTGACAGATCCATGGTCTCCTGAGAAGGGCGTTATATGGGGAAGCACGTCTTTCGATAATTTATCCGAAATAGTTTCAATTCCCTCTGTTTCATATATTTCTCCATTGCCATCGTTAGTCCTCCACAACGACCAATCAAGGATAAATATGGGAATCAATACTGTGGAAAATGCCTTCATAACAGGCCTAAACGGTAGTGGTCAGATTGTTGCTGTAGGAGACTCGGGATTAGATGGCGATCACGGAGATTTCACTGGTAGACTCTCAGGTGTTACTTCCGTTACCCCTGGAGACTCTTCCACAGCCGACTTGAGTGATGGACATGGGACTCACGTAGCCTGTACTGTTCTAGGCTCTGGGTTCAGGAGCAATGGGGGTTACCAAGGAGTTGCCCCTGAAGCCGATTTATACTTTCAAGCAATGGAAGACGACGATTCTGGTGCTCTGTATAGCTACGGAATCAACTCAATGCTAAATTCTGCATACAATGCAGGAGCTAGAATCCATACCAATAGTTGGGGATCTCAGAGTGGATTCGGAGGATACTCTACCCAATCAGAAGATGCAGATGACAGGACTTCCACATGGGATCAATATTGGTCCTATGATGGCATGACTGTATTATTTGCCGCCGGTAATGAAAGGAATGACGGAGTCTCTCCTCCAGGTACCGCAAAGAACGTTATCACAGTTGGCGGACATAAGAACAGATACAGTGGAGCTCCAGATGAGATGTATTACTGGAGTAGCAGAGGCCCTACGGATGATGGCAGGATTAAGCCCGATATCGTAGCACCGGGAGACTATGTACGATCATGCAAATCTCAGGAGGCCACCTCAGCAGGAGGTACGTGGTCGAATACTTGGTACATGGAATATAGCGGTACATCAATGGCCACCCCAGCGGCCGCTGGATCATCCGCACTTGTAAGGGAGTATCTCACAGAAGTTATTGGAAGACAGGCACCACAAGGATCACTGGTCAAGGCCCTACTAATTCTCGGGGCCAAGGACATGGGAGCCCGTGATATTCCAAACGATGACGAGGGTTGGGGAAGAGTAGATTTGGTAAACTCATTGATTCCTGACGGAGAAGTTGGAATTTTCGTTGACGACAGATCTAGGATTAGGAGCGGGCAGGTCATTGAGTATACTTTCGATGTCAATACCGCTGGAAAGGAGTTCAAGGCAGTATTGACTTGGTCTGATTACCCTGGATCATCAAGCTCTTCCATTCAGCTAAGGAACGATCTAGACTTAGAGCTGATATCTCCAGACGGCATCACCTACAAGGGTAATGTTTTCACAAACGGGCGCTCTACCCAAGGCGGTTCAAAGGACTCAGTGAATAATGTTGAAGTCGTAGCTCTTGACAGTACTGCTCAAGGGATTTGGACAATCAGAGTCAAGGATTCTCAACATGGAGGGTCAAGAACATGGCAACCATTCTCAATAGCCGTACGCGGGCATAATGTCAATGATCTCAGTCCAGATCCAACATTCGTTCCAGACTCAATGAGTGTATCCACTCCTATTCCACAAGTCGGCGAAGAAGTACAGGTTTCAGTACAGATAAAGAACATCGGAGCAGGATCAGTCACTGACATACCAGTCATGGCGAGAGTCGACTCCGCTCTTCTAGGAGAGCAGTTGGTATCTCTATCACCCGGACAAACAGAGGAGCTATTCTGGTCCTGGACCCCCGAAACAGAAGGTGATTCTGCTTTCGAGTTCTTCATCGATCCGAACAATCAATTTGATGAAATGTCAGATTCCAATAATTATTTTGGAGAGATAGTAATTGTCAGCGCTCCCGGAGTCAGGGTCTCCGCACTTGAGGATACTCTCACCCTGGTCGACCCTACTTCTACAACCTCAACATGGGATCTAACACTGACAAATACCGCACTCTTCGAAACTAATGCCACTATATCTGCCTCTTCTCCTACCAGGGTGCAAGATGGCACTCAATTCGGCTGGTTCCAGTCATTCACTTCGAACACATTCAACCTAATGCCAACCGAACAGGTCTCCATTGGAATGACTATGGTACACCCAGCACCCCCTCCTCCTGGCACTTATTCCATGACTATATCCGGATACGATGTAGAGAACGATGTACTCTCAGAAATGACACTCTACTTCGAAGTTCCCGTACTGGCTGACGCAAACGTACAATTGTTGAATGAGCAGATTCTAGTCAGCCCTCTCGAACAGACCAAGACACAGATTACTATTGTTAACGATGGGAATGGTGCTCAATCATATGACGTTGAACTAGTCTCTCCTGCAGGATGGCACCTAGGTCTTGACTCAATTGGGACATTTGAAGGATCATCTCATGGGTCAACCGGAACACTGCAGAAAGGATCCAGTAAGACAGTCGATATCACCATCAACTCGCCCGGAGCGATGATACCATCTGGGACGACGTTCGAAGCCGCAATTATTGTACATTCAAGAGTTAGCTCTATCTCATGGACTCAGGATATATTCCTAATCGTTGGACCCGTAGACAATGTGTCCCTTTCTCCGGTACCGGGAGAGGTAAGAAAGGACATATCTCCTGATTCTCTCCTGATTGTTGATTTCTCCATCGAGAATCTTGGAAATCGAGATTGGGAACTGACCCCCTACCTAATGTCAGCACCAGGTGGTTGGAACGTTGTTGAGATGAACCCGGTTACTTCTCCTGCCGGACAGTCTGTAGATTGGTCCATGAGCCTGCAAGGAAATGGACTAGCCTCGAGTGGGTTAGTCCAAATCAGATTGGCCACTTCGGATGGATTCAAAATCGATTGGAATACCTCAATAGAGGTTTTATCTGCCGCCTCTCCGAGACTTCTTTTCGATCAGGTGTACCTTCCTGATGGTTCCTCTTCCAGCGAAATACTAGGAGCAGGACCCCATCCTGTCGGAGACCCAGGTTTCGATCTACACTGGATGGTCTGGAACGAAGGCTCAGGAGTCTGGAGGCCATCTACCAATTTAGAGCTACCAAATCAAGGATGGTCATCATCCTGCTTATCACCATCCTCATTGTCCCCAGGAGAATCAGACATCATCGAGTGCATAGTGGTCATTCCAGAAGATGAGCCTGCTGGTTCTGAACCAGTTATCACCCTAGTAATGGAGGGGGATGGAATAGAGATTAGAGATACTAAATCACTCCTTGTCGAAAACGCGCCCAGGCTATCTTGGAATCTTAATACAGAACCCATAGCACACGAAGGATACTCCTCCTCTTACAGGATAGATGTCACCAATACTGGCAATACAGACATATCCCACACTTTAGATGTGGTCGCCCCGAGCTCTTGGGAGGCCAGGGCCATTGACGGAGTCAGAGTTGTACTCAGTCCCGGAGAATCTCGCAGTATTATTCTAGAATTCACCCCTCACAGCGGGAGTGATGGCACAATCTCATTGAACTTGATAAATGCTCCAGATACCGAGGGTTCCACATTCGAAATACCCGTTGATGTCAAGCCATCTCTCGGTGGTGATTCGGGTCTGGAAGGATATCTGCCACTAATACTGGGTACTCTACTATTAGCAATAATTGCAGGACTGGGTGCCTTCGCATATGTCAGAACCAACGGAGATCCAATGAGCCTCCTCAAGAATAAGGCCACTGGCAGACATACAAGCGAGCAGGAAGACGCCGGCATAGTAGAGAGCGGAGTACCATGTTGGATATGTAGCACCGATACAACGATTGGGAATGCATGGGCATGCTCATTATGTGGGGCAAGGTATCACAAGATAGGCCAAGTTACCGGATGTGACATTATTTCAATGGGTAGATGCCTTCACTGCGATGCAGATGTCGATAACCTAGTAGAGGCATGACAACCGCATTTCCAGCAGTCATGGGGTGCGAAGACCTTAGAGGGTCGGTATAGTGCGAAATACGATGGTCACAAGGAAGTCGCTCACTTTTTTCACCGTTGTAATGCTCCTGAGCATGTCCGCCACAATAGTTTCAGCCGATGTAGACATCAATCTTTCTGCAAACCCTAGCTCTGCTGAGGCAACAGCAGATGAAGCGGCAGAATATACGATTATTGTCCAAAATTCTGGTGATGATGATGCCGCAGTATCACTCAGTACCCAACAAGGTGACGATTGTAACGGGTTCTCGTCTACCCTAGAGACCACGTTCGTACAAGTTTCCTCCTCCTCATCAGAGTCAGTAACTCTGACAGTAACAGTTACCGAACAGGCAAGTGGAGAGTGTGAGACCACAGTAAACGCTCAGGGACAGGTTTCGGGAGGTGCCCCCGGGACCCCCTCTAATGCCGATGTAACTGTCGTAACCACGGCTGGCGACGGCGGCGGACTTTACTCTGTGAGCCTATCTACCGATGAACCGTCTACCAAGAACTACGATGGAGAGGATAATGAAGTTACTTGGGATGTTGATGTGGAGAATAATGGCGAGCAACAGGCCAATGTACAATTGGAGATGACATCAGATAGTGACTGTGAGTCTGAAGATTTGTCTGCAACAGTCGACCCCTCAGTCCTTCAGTTGGAGCCAGAGGGACAAGAAGAGGTCACTGTAACAATTGATATGCCCAACGGGGCAGAGACAGATGCTGGTTCCCATTGCTTCATCCTCAAGGCCACGGTCACCAATGATCCGAATGCAGCAGACCAAGCTGAAGACAATCTGACACTGAGTCTTAACGTACCTCAAATCAAGGAATGCGATTCATCTCTCCAGTATTCATCTCATAATCTAGATCCAGGAGAGTCTGCTCCAAACTCATTCGAGGTCGAGAACATAGGGAACACCGAGTGGACGGTAACGGCTAACGCCCAGTCTCTTGACGGGGACGATATCTCAGGTTGGGTTGATTTCGATAGCCCCCTTAGCAAGCTTCTGGAAGAGCCAGGTAGCTCAGAAGATTCTCACACTTTCACATTTGACGTCACTCCGGACGACTCTCTCGAGGCAGGAACCCAAGTAGCAATAGGGATCCAAGGAAGAGCAGGATCAGAAATTGGATGTGAGAAAGTACTGACTGTCACCGTAGGACAAGAGTTTGGAGCTTCTATGTCACTCAGTAAGTCCACACTTTCAAATGTCGAGCCGGGTACTTCAGGGACCCTCTCTATTCAGATCACGAATCAAGGAAATGGCCAGGAAACTATGGCATTAGGTACTTCTGGCGTACCTCCTGGATGGCAAGTCTCATTCAGTCAATCTACTGTTACTCTGGGAAGCTCTCAATCATCCAATAACAAAGAGACCGTGGGTGTCGATATCTTCGTCCCAGATGATGCAAGCGCTGAATCGGATACAGTAATCTCATTCACTGTAGGCAGAGGAGGAGGGACGACACCCTATGACTCAAAGGACCTAACCGTATCAGTCGCACCTAGACACGAGGTCTCTACATCTATGGTTTCGGACCAACAAACAGGCAGATCCGATCAGATAGTGAAGTTCCCAATTGTAGTGACTAACGATGGTAACATCCGAGATAACTTCAGACTCCAAGCCTGCGACCCCGGAGATCAGACAGGGTGCAGTAGCCCAATGTGGGAGTCTTCCTTCTCCGACTCCGATGGAAACTCAATAAGTCAAATTGTACTAGACCCAGGCCAGTCTTCACAAGTCTATCTGGATGTACTAGTCGAAGGCGAGGAAGACGCCGACTCTGCGAGAGTTCTGGTAAGAATAGCAATTTTTGGAACCAGCGAGTCTTCTGAGCACACAGTCTCTGTGGTGGTTTCGAACTACAACTATGGAATGGCAGTATCTCCTCAGTCACCCGGGGAAATTCCTGGTCAAGTGGATGTTACTTTACCTCCAGGGGGTACACTGTCAACGTTCTTCTGGATTGATAATACTGGAGATTATCCAGCCGGAGATACCGCAGTTATCACCATCACTGGATTAGAGTCATCAGTTTCTAGGAACATATTTGTCAACGGGGTGGAGATAGACGACTCTATACAAATCCCCAGGGAAGACAGAGTGCTCATAGAAGTGCAGATGGAAGTTATGGAGGGAGTCTCAAACGGCGTGTCAGGAATAATCAAGGTATCAGCAGCCTCAGAGAGAAACGCCGCTCAGACCACTTCGGTCGATGTCATGATTCAAGTAATGACCATACATGATCTCATTTTTACTCTCGAGGGGGACGATGAGCAGACGGTGAACTATCCAGATAAGGCATTCTTCACAATGTTTGTAACGAACAACGGCAATGTGGTCGAAGACGTGGAGATAATTTCAGGGGAATCACTCAGAGGTTGGACGGTTGACGTTATCGATGATGAGTTCCAACTTCCTCCTGGAGAAACTAGAGAGATTCAGGTTCGAGCCACACCTCCGTCTGAACTTCTTTCTGACGACACATACAGATTCACTGTTATCGCTCAACCCGAGGGGATTCCCGTTGCAGGACAACCAATCGAACTAACAGTCGTATCAGTGACATCGAACTCCTTCCTCAATCTTTCACAAACCACTCAAGACTTACTGGTTTACGGCCTCACAGGATTCGGAGCTTTACTAGTAATCGTACTTTTCATGAGATCTAGAGCGGAAAATAAGAGAATAATTAGAGCACTGGATCAAGATGAATCCTAGCACTTCTACTGACTCTACACCGGATAGGCTTATTGCCCAATTTCAGGTGGCTCGCCCTAACGGTCCCTACGGGACCGGTGGGTGTTTGGCATGTCTACCGTTCCAGAGGCATATCTCGCGGTTGCTGTGATGGCCCTAGTAGGCATTGGTTTCCCAGTGCTGAGCTTCGTAGGCTCAGGTTTCTTGAGGCCAAGAAAAACCGCTAATGACCCCAACAAACTAAGCTCATGGTTACTTCCCGGATATGAGTCCGACCAATCCCTGTATCTCAGGAGAGAGACCACCTATGAATGCGGTTCAGACCCAGTAGGTGATGCCCATATTAATTTCCATTTTCAGTACTACTGGTATGCCATAATCTTCTTGGTTTTTGACATTGCCTTCATGTTCCTGGCCTTCGGTGGCATATTAGTTATTCAAGACGAAGCAGTATCAATCTACAGCTCTCTTGCAACACTAACAGTCTTCATCTTCCTCATGGGAGCCGGCGTTTGGCATGTTTTCAGGAAGAGAGGAAGAATATACATCTGAGGTTAGGCTATGGCGGACGATGACCAGAATTATGCAGTTTTCAATAGCAGGATGCTTGTAGACACAGTTGGTGACATAACCGACGAGGCCCTGAAAGCTAGCAGAATTAAGGACATCATTGGGGTACTAGCTGGCAGAATATTCAATTGGGGACAGAGAAAATCTCTCTTTCCTCTTCACCTGGGCATCAAGTGTTGCGCACTAGAGATGGCCGCTGCAGGCGCGAGTCGTTTCGACGCTGAGAGATTCGGCGTATTCTTCCGCTCCAGTCCCAGACAGTGCGACGTCCTCTTGGTTAATGGGCCAATTAGTAAGAAGTTTGCAGATCCAATAGTGAGGTTGTGGGAGCAGATGCCAGAGCCCAAATGGTGCATCGCAATGGGCGAATGCGCGATCTCAGGTGGACCCTACTTCCAGTCATACAATATTCTGGAAGGGGTTGATACAGTGATTCCCGTTGACGTATACATACCAGGTTGTCCTCCACGCCCGGAGGCATTGATAGACGGTTTCGATAAGCTGAGGCAGAAGATTATCCGTATTGGAGCGAAACCAAGTAGTGATCGTCCAGCAACTCAGAGGCCATTGATTGCCGGAGATTTGTGAGGTCTTACCATGTCCAGAGTAGTCTCCACATCAACTCAAAAGTCTGCAGCGGAGAAGATGATTACGGCAGTTGGTAGAATTAAGGGATGCCAGGCAGAGCTTGTTGAGAGATCCAGTGGTACGAAATCTCGTTGGACCGTTTCCATTGTGTGTGATCCAGGAAACTGGAGAGGCCTCGCTGAGAAGCTCCTCACAACCCATGAAGTAGACTACTGCTCACTCATAACCGGAATCCATTGGCCAGACGGGCCAGATGAAAAGAAGTGGGAGGTGGTATATCACTTCCTCCGTACAGGAGTCAAGAATCCTCCTGAAATAGATGGCGTACAACAGCCAATAATCACAGATCCAACTACGGTAAAGGGAAAACTAGTCCCCCTAGAGATAGAGGTCAGTATTGCAATTCCAGACACCAGAACTCCCATGGTGGCCAGCGTCCAAGACTTATGGATAGGGGCCGATTGGAATGAGAAAGAAACATGGGATTTAGTGGGTATTGACTTCGAGGGGCACAAAGGAATGAGAAGAGTTCTCCAGCCACATGAGACTCCAACCGGATATCATCCTCTTCAGAAGCACCATAATATCCGTTATCACGGATTTGAAGAGATGTATGATGACGCTCAGGGATTCTCAAGGAAGCCTGATGATGTTGGTAAGGTAAAGTAGGTGAAAAAATGGCAGAAATGTGGATTTCAATGGGCCCCCAGCACCCAATGACTCACGGACTCTGGACCCTGAAAATAAAGGTCGATGGAGAAACTGTAGTTGACACAGTTCCCGATCTTGGGTACATACATAGAGGCGTGGAAAAAATTTGCGAGTCTCGTGATTTCACTCAGATTACCACCTATTGCGACAGGCTCTGTTACGCTAGTGCCAACACATGGTCCCACTCCTACATTTATGCCGCTGAAGATCTACTGGGCGTCGAGGTACCTGAGAGGGCCGAGTATATCAGGCTGATAGCAATAGAACTGCAAAGAATAGCTTCCCACCTAATGTGGCTTGGTGCTTATGGTCCGGATACCGGTAACCTGTCTGTCCTAGTCTGGTGTCTCCGAGAAAGGGAGATGATGATGGATCTTCTGCAAGAAATGGGAGGCTCAAGAATGCATTACAATTTCCCTCGTATCGGCGGTGTGAAGAGAGACCTTCCCCATGGCTTCGCTCAGAGAGCCCGTTCAAAGCTAGAATTATTCCTACAGAGAATACAGGAGTATGAGGCATTGTATGACGAAAGTACTGTTTTCCTAGTTAGGACACAAGGAGTTGGATATGCCAAGGCGGAAGAGATGGTCAACCACGGGGTTTCAGGGCCTAATCTGAGGGCAGCTGGTGTAAACTATGATGTCAGATGGGCCCATCCATACTCCGTCTACAGCGAACTAGATTGGGAACCTCCGGTAGAGAGGTCCTCGATTAAAGGAGCCGACTGTTACGACAGATACAGAGTCAGAGTCGAGGAGATGAGAATAAGTGCCCTTCTAACTCTTCAGGCCTTGGATAAGATGCCGGGTGGATCGGATACTTACCACGAGCCAGGGGATCCAAAATTACTCGCCAAGGCACCTAGCAGGGCCCCCGAGGGAACAAGCGGATACCACCACTTTGAGGATAGTCGAGGAGAGTCCATGTTCTACATCGCAGGAGGCGGAGAGGCCCGAGGGAAGAATCCATACAGGGTATCGATAAGGTCACCCATGTTCATCACTATTCCATATGCCTCAAAGTGCATGATTGGGTACAAGGTCGCAGATATTCCAGCAATAATGGGCTCTTTCGATCCATGTATCGGGGAGACTGACAGGTGATACAATGGCAAGTAGTGACTGGTTAGACTTGAATGGCTGGCTCCAATCAATGGTTGGTTGGTCAATGGACCAAACTCATGACCTACTGCCCAATGAAGAATATGCACTCGGACCAATAGGATCGGTTAACCCCCAAAGTGGATTTTCATCAATCCAGCCCGCACTCGAGGCATTTTTCCATGCGTCAATAATGTGCACAGTGGTCTTCACTACATTGATGCTGACAATGCTTGCGATTCCATATATTGAGAGGAAATTCATTGGTAGACTGATGGATAGACTAGGAGCAACCACAACTCTGAGAAGCCTATGGGTCGGGGAGAGTGGAGCTACAGCAGGTGAGTGGTGGGACCAACTCCCATTCGGAATTGGCACTCCCATCGGGTGGACAATAAACACCCTAAACTCAATTTGGGGAAACGATCACGAACTAGAGACAGTTTCCAGAGTGAATAACAGAAGTTACCATGGATATTGGTTCCTTCTACCAGGATTCTTCCAAGCCTTCGCCGACTTCTTCAAATTCGCAACAAAGGAACACATGGTCCCCAAGGATGCTGACAAGGTCGTGTTCGAGGTAGCCCCTGTTATCATAGTTTCAACCACTGTAATGGTATTCGCCTTCGTCCCATTCGGGCCACATATTTACGCAGCCAACCCCGACCTCTCACTCCTATTCATGATGGCAATCTTTGGAGTAGCTCCGTTGGGAGTCTTCTTCGCAGGGTGGGCATCTAACAACAAGTACACACTAATCGGTGGGATGAGGTCCGCAGCCCAACTCACCGCCTATGAGATTCCACTTCTTATAACGGTCCTCGGTGTAGCCGTTCTAAGTGGATCTCTGAATATAATAGAAATTGTAGATTTTCAGATGGGTGAAGAGGAAGGAAATGTTTGGAACTTCTTCCTGATGCCTCTAGGTGCCGCGCTCTTCCTGATTACCATGATTGCTGAAGTTGAGAGAATACCTTTCGATATGCCAGAAGCAGAGGCAGAACTAGTAGAGGGATGGTGGACAGAATACGGGGGGATTCGCTGGGGCCTAATGTTCTCCGCAGAATATATGAGGTCATATGCAGCCTGCATCCTTTTCGCACTCTTCTTCCTAGGAGGATGGGAAGCACCATTCCAGCATACGCTTTCTGACCTACCTGTCTTAGGCGGGGCCTTTACGACAATTTTCGCAGTAATCCCGGGACTAGTTTGGGTACTCCTAAAGGCATGGATTTTGTTTGGCGTGTTTGTCTGGATAAGAGCATCACTACACAGAGTCAGAACCGATCAGATTCTCGAATTCGGCTGGAGATACCTTCTACCTCTATCATTACTGAACTTAGTTATAGCCACTTATCTGAGACTCGAACTATACGAAGGAGGTAACTGGAATCTATGGGTGCCAGCAACGGTAACAACTGTTTCGTTAATCGTTTTCCTAGTGTACATTTTCGATGAAGACGAAGAGGCCGCCAGACTGAAGAGTAGACCATATAGCACTCAAGCTGTTGTTAAGGCATCTCCTGGGAGCCATAGGGATTAGGTGATAAAATGAAAGCCGCATACCCTGATGAGTATAATACTGGCCATCCTAGAGCTACTCCTAACTTCAGGAATCTGGTTATGAGACCCATGTGGATGACTCTCAAAACCGCACTCCGAACCTTTCCCTTCGTCGGTCGTTTGTGGTTCCTCAGGAATGACTATCATGGCCGATCTGCAATAATGATTGATAACAACACCAAGAATAGATTAGGCGAGGAGCATCCGAGCTCAGGACAGAAGTTCGCCGCAGATAGGGAAACAAGTCAAATCATGCCTTTCTTGGAAAGACCAGTCACTGTGATGTATCCTTATGAGAGACTGGAAGATCTCGAGCCATGGCTATTCGTTCCAGGAAATTACAATGGGAGAATCGGAGTAATTTGGGAGACTTGCACCGCTTGCAAGGCCTGTGTCAGAGCTTGCCCCAATGACTGCCTTCACATGACTTCGGAAGTCAGGGTAAACGTCCTTGATATGACTGAAGAGGGTGATGAGTGGCATGGTTATGGCAGTGAGTTAGAAGCCGGGGGCTTCGCAGCTAGGCCCAAGGACGACTCAGGGTCTGAGAACTTCGATCTTATGACAGCCCACGAAGCGGCTCCTGCGGAGTATGATTTTGCTGAGATTATTGATCTCAGTGGGGACAAGGCAACGGTAAGATGGATGGATGGCTCTGGAATTGAGACCCTAGACTCTTCCGATCTGAAACCAGCAGAGAAAGATATTGTCTCAGGAAGGATAGATCTGGGGAGGTGCATGTTCTGTGGACTTTGCATGGAATCTTGCCCCTTCGAGTCTTTCTTCATGACAAACGAGTACGATGGAATGTCAGGATTCACCAGACAGGACCTGTGGATGGATGCAGACCGTACGAGGGTCCTTCCTTCCACACACAAAGAAAGGGTGGATATGGAACTGGCTAAGAGGGCCGAGAAAGAAAAGGCGAAACTGGCTCGTAAAGCCGCCAAGGCGGCCGCTGAGGGATAGCTATGAGTGTGGATTTCGAAGCAGTAGTATTCCTCATTCTGGCTGTAGCTACAGTTGGAGGAGCCATAGGATGCGTATACGGCAGGAGGGTAGCACATTCCCTCCTCTTCCTAATGCTCACTTTCTTCGGCGTAGCAGGTATATTCGTCCTGGCCAGTGCCGAGATGCTAGCAGCCGTACAGATTCTAGTCTACCTCGGATCAGTAATGCTAGTGGTCCAATTCGGTGTGATGCTGACCAGAAGACAAATCCAAGAAGGTGACATTGAATGAGATTCCTATCCATCCTAGCCAGGATTGGAACTGTCGGCTTCATACTTGTTCTTCTGAGCGAGACCATGAGTCATCCCATGTGGGAAGGTCCTCTGTGGGGAGGGAATGAGAATCCCCCAACAACCTTTGATTTAGCTGACGCACTGTTCAATGAGTGGGCCGTAGCCACACTAGTTCTCGGAGCTCTCCTTTCCATGGCGATGATCGGATCGTCATACTTGGTGAGGGATGAGAGGTTAGTCAATCTGATCTGGGACATGGGAGGGGACGACCAGTGATTGACCCTAGTTGGATAGCTGGATTGGGAGTAATCCTATTCGGCGTCGGCCTCATCGGTGTATTCACCAGGAATAACGCCATAGTAGTCCTCATGTGCATCGAGGTAATGCTCAATGCCGCCAATCTTAATTTCGTAGCTGGTACCATGCACTATGGAGACGTCAACGGATGGGTATTCACTGCAATAGCTATTGCAATTGCGGCCGCAGAGGTTGCAATCGGTCTTGCAATTTTCCTCTCACTATATAGCACACAACAGACAATTTCTCTGGACGATGCAACTACACTGAGGAACTGAGGGATAACAATGGGAGAGAGCAAGAACGAGTCTGGACTTCTGGTGTTCATACTTCCGTTCCTAGCCGTGGTTCCAGCACTATACATGTTGGGTTGGGAATCACATGAAGCTTCGATCTTGATAGTCGCAATCCCCTTCATGACATTCCCTGTAATACTAATAGCAGGTCAGATTTACAATGGAACAGAATACTGGAAAGCCAAGCTGAAGGAAGGTGGAATACTAGCATTAGGAGCTCTAGGGGCATCACTTTCGGCTTCTTTGTGGTTAGTCTACGATTACGTAGACTCTCTGCCCAACTTCTATGATCAACAGAGTATCACACAATGGTTGGAGTGGGTATCTTTCGACCTTCTTCAGTCAGACTATACACTGACATCCGGAACCAAGATACTTGGAATGGGAGTTTGGATAGATTCCATTACCCTGATGATACTCTTTGTGGCTACTTTCCTATGCTTCCTGATCTGTTGGTTCAGCCTTGGCTACATGAATACCGATCCAATCAACGAGGACAGGAATCATAGGTTCTATGGGGAGTTTGTACTGTTTGCTTTGGGAATGTTTGGAATGGTCCTAGCTGACAACTTCCTCTGGCTATTCATCTTCTGGGAAGTCATGGGTCTTTGCTCATATCTCTTAATCGGTTTTTACTATTGGAAGGACAGTGCGGCATATGCCTCCAAGAAGGCCTTCCTGACTACGAGAGTGGGGGACGTCTTCCTCATGATAGGACTCTTCATCCTATACGACATATACGGCTCACTGGAATTCTCTGTAATATTCCACGATCCTTCACTAGATGGAATGGTCGACTCCAACAAACTATTCTGGGCCCTCTTGATGATGTTCATAGGAGCAGTTGGTAAATCAGCTCAGTTCCCCCTGCACGTCTGGCTTCCAGATGCTATGGAGGGACCAACTCCAGTTTCTGCACTGATTCACGCCGCAACAATGGTGAATGCCGGACTCTACTTAGTGGCTAGAATGGTGCCATTCGTTGATGTTGGACACCATGGAGTGCCAGGTCTAGAAGAACTCGGCCTGATTATTGCATATGTAGGTGGAATTACAGCATTCATGGCAGCAGCAATCGCCTTCGTTCAGAATGATATCAAGAAGGTACTGGCATACTCCACGATGAGTCAGCTCGCCTACATCTTCACAGGCCTTGGCTCAGCTCTCTGGTTCTACAACAACGATGAACACCACGCGGCCGTAGTGGTCTTTGGGTCATCTATGTTCCATCTTTTCAATCATGCCATGGCCAAAGGAATGCTATTCATGGCGAGTGGTTCAGTAATCCATGAAATGCATCATGCCCATGATCACATACACCATGGGCATGATGAAGGGCACGATCATGATTTCGACCCTCAAGACATGAGGAACATGGGCGGCCTAGCATCGAAGATGCCTGTCACGGCGACTGCAATGATGTTTGGCTCAATGTCAATTATTGGAATTCCCCTAATTGGAGGTTTCTGGTCAAAAGAGGGGATCATCGCTGAAACTTGGCTAGCGGCTCTGGAGCACGAGCCATTGATGATTGGACCAGCAATTTTGGTATTACTGACAGCTGGAATGACAGGTTTCTACATGTCAAGAATGTGGTTTATGACATTCGCAGGATCGCCTAAGTCAGAGGTGGTGGATCATGTCCACGAGGAGACACCATGGATCAAAACTCCCTTAGTGATTCTAACCGTCATAACTGCCCTCGGCGGTTTCGCCTTCGCACTTCTGGGCGCTACAGATTACCTTGCTTCTGCTTACGACTATTCCGGGCATCTCAAACTCAAGAAATCAACATTACTAGAATCAATCATTTACAAACTGGAGTACGCATTTCTTCCAGAGAAGATGAATCTCAGGATCGTTGGTTGGGTTACAATCTTCCTATCATTCATCGTGGGGCCTGTCTTTGCCGCTAGGATACACGGGGGTAAGCTAGCAAACGGGGAGTCTTCAACTCCCCTCGTTTCATGGCTAGTCTCACTATCATCCAAGTTTGGCAGCCAAGATGTCAGCAATCTATCAGAATCTGAGCTATCAGTAGCTCTTCAGAATAGACTTTATTTCGACGATTTGTATGAAGGGATACTTGCTAGGACAGTCATTCCATTCTCAGAATTCACAGCTTGGTTCGATAGGAAAGTCATAGACGGCATGATTAAGCAAGTAGAGTCAAAATCAGTTCTCGGCTCGATACAGGTCAGAAATCTGACTACAGGAAGTGCGCGTGACTACATCCTAATGGCTACTGTAGGGATGCTCAGCATCATTGCTCTATTATGGGGGATCAACTCATGATTTCAGATCCATTAACAGTAATTACGATTGTTCCACTGGCGGTCAGTATCGCTCTGTTGGTACTGCCTAAGATATCTGGGTCTGCAGAAGGGCTTGCCAGGGCATCCAGAGCCATTAGCATGGGAGTCTCTCTAGCCATGCTAGCCATAACGACCATGATTTTCTTTGGAGAAATTGGAAATGTGGACTGGACTGACTACAACTCGGGATACTCCCTAACCAACGATGCTTTCGCCCTGATACCCTCCATTGGAGTTCAGTGGAAGGTTGGCGCAGACGCTCTCTCCTTCCCAATGATATGGCTCACTACCCTACTGATACCCATCTCAATGCTCGTTGAGTGGGACGCTAAGAAAGGCCATCTCTTCCATCCTCTGATCTTAATGATGGAAGGAGCACTGATTGGAGTATTCGTTTCTCTTGACATGTTTGTTTTCTACGCCTTCTGGGAGCTAACCCTGGTTCCAATGTTCTTCCTAATCATGGTCTGGGGTGGT
>CESQ01226862.1_pt1 | contig 26779 bp, 18 predicted proteins | sample 361401 | NCBI WGS metagenome assembly CESQ01 (sample SAMEA2622119, study PRJEB7988) | marine metagenome | isolation source: saline water (ENVO:00002010), including | reverse complement strand
GGTAATGGGAAGGTCGGGAGTTCAATTCTCCCCAGTGGCTCCATTTTCACATACTAACTCGTCCAGTTTTTGCCCAGTTCATGCGAGACGACCAATTCATTCATAATGTCTACAATAATACGAGCTAGCATGTCGAACTACCGCAGGAGGCTCGCAGGAGCCTTAGTACTACTAATGATACTAGCGCCCATAACAACAGCCGCAACTACTTCATGGGCCGGGCCTTCAACTGTAAACACCTCAGGAGGCTCTACTACTCTGACTGGATTCAGAGCCCCAGGGAACGCTACAATCATGGATGGTTGGGCCCATTTAACAGATTCTCCGATGGCCGCCTCATTGACTCCTGCGAATGAGATGGACATCTACACTTTGGAAAATGGAACTAGTTCAGGAACCACAACAGAATATCGAGAGGGGAACCTTACCCTAGTAGATGACGGCACCTTGAATGATATAACCCATTTTGATAATTATAACTACAGTATTTCATTGGACTCAGATTACAGACAAGGTCCTGCAAATATAATCAGAATCGCTTTTGAGAGCACTGCAGGATATACCCCTCACCCTAGTTGTAATGGACTTAAGGGATACAACCTCACTTCAGGGTATGACGAGGGAGGAAACGGGGTACTCGATGCCTCTGAGATCTCGCACGTAGATTACCTATGTACGACTAACCAGACAATTCAAGGCGGAAATGGCGCAGTCAGCAATGGAACCGTCGTAAACGGGTCCTTCGTATACGTCCAGAGTCCCCTTAGTTCTGGCCACTCCACATGTTCATTCGGAGGAAAATCCATGGTCTACGGTAATGACTACGGGAACTACTATGATGGAGACACGTCACTTAATGCAACAGAGACAGACGGTACACTTTACTTCTGCAACAGGGATACTTACTGGGCCGCCACGAACTTTGACTTTAATGGAACCGTAAGCGGGCAAGAGCAAACTATGTCCTACGGAGTAGTCCCATCCAGTGCCTCAGAAGGCGGTGTTGCTGTGGCTACTAAGCCCGGAGAGGCACTTCCTGCTGGCGTAGATACATGGTTGAATTTGCCAATTATGCAAGTTCCCTCTAACGCTACCAGAAACAACTACTACCTTTCTTTCGACCATTGGTTCCACCTCGATTCTTCAGAAGCAGGGGCTTGGTTGGAGTACAGGACATATGGAGGGTCCTGGACATGGATTGAGACAGATGGCGGATACCCTTCTTACATCGATCAGACGAATATAGAAGTTAATGGCGCTCCTAGTGGCAATCTTCCGGTTTTCACTGGCGCTACCCACAGTGGCTGGCAATCAGAAACTCTGAACTTAACCACTCTTTTCTCTGACCCCAGCATGAGCTCGGTAGCATCGGTAGAATTCAGGTTCAGAGTTTGGACCTCTAACAGTTCCGGATCTTTCCCAGGTTGGTTCATTGATAATGTCGACTACAGAAACGACGGTACAGGCCAAGGCGTCTGGCATCATGGATGCGATGTCAATGGGACTTCATACCAGAACTACGGCACATACTGTTACTACAACAACAATCAGTTGGGCTATCTAACTGTCCCCATAGACCTATACAATGTAACAGATCTTGAGTTTGATCTCCACTGGGACTTGGAGGGTTCGAGCTGGGACAATGCATGCATTGAGCTTTCCAACAACAACGGTACAAGTTGGACTGATATCTCTTCCACAGGAACTTCATCAACAGCAACACAATGCAGATCTAGATCTGGAAGTATACCCGGGTCATCGGGATATGCAGATAAAGATGGTAACATCCCATCAGTCAACTACAATGGATTTGCCTATACTGATGATAGTGGCGGTATGGTTACAATCTCCAATTCCGTACCAACGGCAAACCGAGTCAACGGCAGTCTTCTGAGATTTGTTGTCCAGACAGACAGCTCTGTACAGTATGGTTCTCCAGGAGGTACTGGTGATCCGGATGATCGTGAGGGACTCACTGTATTCGGATACAGAACAATGAACTCCCTTGGAGATATGACGGCCCAGTTCACCATACCTGCGACCGCGACAACATCTGGTACTCATGAGTGGCAGTTCCTGACTCTGAACTCTGGTTACATTAACGTAGATATGGGTTTCGAGGACTCTCAGGTCACTCCTCCAGATGTTGATTATCACACCGGATTCTACAATATCTACCAACAGTCTTCTGGAAATCAGGGTTCCTGCAACTCCGAGAGATGTGATTGGAGGCTATCCGAGCCCGTTATTTCTTACGGGCCTGAAAGTGCTTCTTCTTTCCCGTACATGTACAAGATTGGGCAGAATGGCGGAACTGATGCGGTATACCAATCAAGTCTCGTGACCCCTATCTACACAGTATCGGGAATAGGTGAGTCATCGTTTGCTTTCGACATGAATGCCTGTATGGACTATGGTACTGGTAACTATGTCTATGTCGGCGGTGCATTATGGATGAAGGTCAATGGTGGCCAATGGCAACATGTGGATATGCCTTCGTACACTGACAGACAATACAGTTATGCAAGTGCTTCATACACTGTTAATGATGGTTTGGAGATTTGGACTAGGGTCCATTGTAACAGTAATGATTGGGGCTCATATGAGGTCGATCTCTCTGATTACAAAGGCGATGATGTACAGTTCAAGTTCGCCTTCGGAGGTAGGTTCTCCGATGCGAACTCAGGATGGCATATCGACAATGTCGGCATTAAGATGGGCAACTTCAGTCAACCAGGAACCTGGACCAGCCCAAGCTTCTCAATTGCTGGTGAAAATGCATTCAACAGGGGAATCATAGAGATTGATGGAACAACTGATGATTATGCTAATAATACACTCACAGGGTCCCTTGTCGACGCTACATCTGGAGTGAGCATTCCTGGATATTCCAATCTTGACTTCCCAATTAGTCTGGCAGGAGTAGATTCCGACTCCTATCCATTGGTTAAACTGGTCGTTGATATGGACACTACAAACCCCCTGTCCACTCCGATGCTAGAATTCATCAGAGTTGGAGGAAACAGAATCCTTACGGCAGATATGATGGGACTAAACGGTTGGCAGATGACCAATGTTGAAGTGGTCGACGGATTGATTAATGCAACCAGCACATCTGGAACGATTTCTTCAGACTACATCCATTCTGTCAGGCCAATCAAGGCACTAAGCTTTGGAGGCAACTCCTCCGTGAACGTGCAAATAGAGGTCAGAGACGAATCGGGTAATTCCATCGGTAGTTCTCCCAAAGGAGGATCTGTAGTCTTCACCACTCCTAGAACAGGTTACTCACTTCATGTAACGCTGCCAACAAATGGATATATCGACAGACTTCAGATTTCTCATCTCTATGGGGAGCCAGCATCCAATGTAGAGGTAGACTTTGCAGATGATGGAAACCTAGACTGGTCATTCCCCAATGACCTGTCCAGAGGGCACTATGCTTGGCAGACTAAATTACTAGGAAGCCAATCTGATATCGGCTACTTAGACGGATCTAGATCGATAACAATGCAAATTGGATCTACTCCCTCTTCCGCATTCGCCATCATCCCCACAAGTGGTAGTGTCAATGGCGGACTAGTATCACTGGTGTCCGATTCTGACGGATTTGAATCTCCAGTGGATATCAGCATAGCGGGAGCAACATTCTCAACTGGATCCGCTACCGAGAGATTTACTTCTGAGATGGATCAGTACCAGATTTCAGCAATTAACTCACTGGCATCTGGTTGGGCCGACACAGAAACCGATAGGGATTGGAGAGTTGTAGAGTTTTCTCTTTCCTCCACACAAAGTCAAACAGTCACACTCACTGGACTCGCAATTGGATATACAATGTTCGAGAATGTGTCAGACATTTCTGTCCCAATAGCAGACTATCATACTACTATCTCCCAAGCTGATCCGCCACCTGTGGAGATAGCCATACCTGTGACTATTTCTTCCTCGACCGGTTCGATATCGGTTGCTGGCGAACTCGTATATGATTTCATTATGACCAACAGAGACTTCCAGGTGCCAAATACACTCTATCCAGATGGGGCCATTAACGAGATTGAGACTGCACATCACCACCTAAATGATAACTCTCTGCTAAATGCGATAGAGCTCACTGGATCTGCATCCGATGGACAAATTATTGCCTTCAGAGCTGAAAATGGTAATGACGGGCTTTGGGGTCAAGGTTCTGACCCGGTGACGATCAGTCAAACATCTGGAAGCAGTGTCGCTCCACTGGATGTATCGCAGTCATATGTTGAGATAGTCACTCATTCTGATGGATATGACGATGTAGTAGTCAATTGGATGTTTGATGTCAATTGGAATTGGGATGACGTTGAGTCAATCAGGTGGGTTTCCACAGCACTGGATGAGAACGGAGAGTTCGTGTGGCCTGCGGTTTCATTAAGCGGACAGGGTAGCTCAAAGGCCGTTGAAAACGATTTACAGATAGATTCATTCGAGGTGCGTGATGAATATGGCAGGCTACTTTCAAATCAGTTCTCAACATTCTATCCGTTCCCAGTAAAGTCGACAAATGATATCAATGTCTCAGGAACTGTTAGATTCCAAGATGCCTCTGATTCCAGGCCTCAGCCTTCAGACTTCTTGGTCGGACTAAACATGTCGGGAGCACTATACTCTATGACAATGGGTGATAACGGTTCTTTCGAAACAACTGTTGACTGGCTATCATCCACTACTATAGGAAATGAAGTAACCCTTTCCCCACTAATGCTAACCGTCGGCCCATCGGGTTCGACTGTAGGGGCTGAGGATACTTCCGGTACTCCTCCTCAGACTACCGTAATTATCGACTCTTCAGCACCGGTTGCCGGTCCTCTGCAAGTAAATACTCCCACTGGACTTCAGGATGCTCATGGAAAGGTATGGGATCCAACTATCCCGCTCTCGGTTTATGTCACCATTGATGAATCGGAGGCCAGAGGCGAATCTATTACTCTGAAGTATTGGAGAGGGTCCTCTGACGATTTGAATATGGATGGAGTCGCAGATGAATCTGAGTATCTAGGACAAACGCTTCCGCTATCTTCTGGTATGACAGGACAACAACAGGTGAACTTCATCGGAATAGATGTTTCAGCACAGGACTTCAATAGCCCAGTTCATATGTTTATCGAGGGTACTGATTGGGCAGGTCTTACTTACCAAGAGGGTGGTACCGGGGGTTCCGCAGGTGCTTCGAACTCCTGGGCTTCTGTAATAGTCGCAACGGATGAGCCTACTAGCATACCAGCCTCGGGATATTCTCTGGATACGGAACTAGGATACCTAATGGCCGGCCACAGGCACACATTCTCAATGCAGATAGATGAGCCCAATGGGATCGAAACTCTAGATAATGTCACTATCATGCTATGTGGTGATGGCCCAAGTAACGTCGGTAAGATGTCCTATGACCCTTCAAGAGGAGTTCTATGGTCCGCTCCCGACAGCATGGTTACGCCTCTATCTGTGCAGACCCAATCTGTAACGACCGATGTAACAGAACTGAGCATAGATTTCGAAATCTCATGGGATTACGTCTGGGAAGACGGACAACCATCTTGCAAACCCAGCGTTTCGATATTAGATGATTTGAATACCGTGGCATACCAGAATAATATTGGGGAGCTATCTTGGCAATTAGATAACCAATTCTTGGCCATTCCCGACTCTATGACTGATCTTACATCTCCAATGATGGATCAGGTAGGCAATCAGTTATTCCTCAGGCAGGGAGATGAATTCATGCTCACTGGTTCATTGATGTACGCAGGCACGGGAATGCCGATAAACAGTATTCCAGATGACCTAAGGGTCGAAGCAACCGTTATTTATGGATCACAGCAAATCAGCAGTGAAACAGAGTTGGCCGAGGATTCGACGTTCTCAATTACTGTGACACTACCAGATAGAGTCCCACTGGATCCAACAATGGCGGTTTCTCTAAGTGTGTTAAATGTCCCAGGACTAGGAGGATCGACAGAAAATTCGGATTATTCGATAGTTGTCGATAGTAGGGCGCCAACAGCCCTATTCGATCAGCTCAAGTATCCCGACTCCTCTCTCACTATTATCGAGTCAGACATGGTTGATGACGTCAAGGTCACAGTCACAATGAATGACCAAATAGGGATGCAAGACGGTCCACTTCAGGTCGCTTGGGTATACATGAGAGGAAACTCACCAGTCACAGGTACCGAAGATAGTGGCGAGCTAATGTTAATCCTCGAAGGAGACAGATCATCATCCTCGGAGTGGTCTGATGTATATCAGTCAAGACTAGATCTAACCCCTCAAAATGGAATGTCAATTGAGGCAGGAGATTCGATTTCCTTCTGGATCACATCCACTGATAAGTCGGGTAATGAAGTATCAGGGCTCGGAAGTGAATCCATTCCAAGGGCGCCCGCATTGAGGATTATGGAGTTCATTGGACAATATGTGAGGTCAGTCTCTTCACCCAGCGCACCTCTGATGAATGAGATTGTTACAATCGAGACATTCTGGGAAAACACAGGCAAGAGAGACGGAACTTTGGTTGTCGGACTCTACGAGCTAATCTATGAGGTGGATGAGAATGGACAGTCTTCCGAGAGATGGAAGGAATCACTTACTACGGCTCAGACCCCTAACTTGGAGATAGCACTAGAGGCAGAAGCCACCAGTGTAAGGGTCACATTCAGGTGGGAAGCAACGGCTCCTGGACAACCCAATCTATACATCGTTACTGACATTGATGGGGATGGTTCTATCGGAGAGTCCGATTTCAATGCCGCTGATATTGCTATTGGGGGAATTAGCGTAGTGCCACCTCCTCCAGAGGACGAAGGGTCTACGGATAGTGCGATAATGATGATCGGTGCAATTGCCGCAATCGCTGTAGCCGCCATAGGCTTCCTGATGAGTCGAAGAGGGACTGAGGATGACGTTTACTACGACGATGATGATTACGAATACTATGAGGAAGACGACGAGTACTAGCGACTTTTTACCCGTCATGAGGAAAACGGCATCAAAACCCTTTCACAACCTCTTGTATTTATAGGCCAAATCATGATTTTCATCATGGGGGAATTCCCTCAGATGGGATGCGTGGTAACAATGGACGATAGTTTATCTTTGGAAGAGCTTAGGGAAGAAGTTGATGATCTTAGACAGTTAGTCAAGACACTGTTGACCATAATAATGGAAGAGGCTGATGGAGTTCAAACTGGCTCCGCACCCTCAATTCCTGATCAGCCAAAGCGCGGATATTGTATGTGATCAATATTCTACAGGTTCTGGATCCACTGTTCTCCACATGTAACAACAGGCTACAGTACGCCATGGCTTCCACTTCTCTGAAATAGAATACAACTCCTCTCTGGACATCCTTTCTCCAGAGTTGTATGATTTTTCAATTCCTCTAATCATTCCTATATCGCCGATCGGAAACACATCAGGACGAAGCATGGTGAAAATCAGGATCATCTCTGCAGTCCATCTCCCTACCCCCCTTAATTTGATCAACTCCCCTATTATCTCTTCATCGCTCATCTCTTTCCATTCTAAAGAATCATAATGGGGCCAAGATTCAGAGATTCCTATTACATATTCCGCCTTTCTCTGGGACAGGCCACAGCTTCTCAATTCTTCAATATCTACTGATAAAATATTCTCGGGTTCGATATCTCCTATCTTCTCGCAGAATCTAGACCAAACTGTAGAAGCCGCCTTTACAGAAATCTGTTGGCCGATTACTGATCTAATCAATGTGTAAAATAAATCTCCCCTAGATACTAATTCCAGATCATCGAATTTATTAATTATCTTGTTGAGTACAACGTCCTTTCTGGACAGCTCTTTTTTGGCCGAATCCCAATATTCTGGCCTATCTCCCTGTAGTGGCATGATACTTGGAGTGCCTAATGGTTCAAGACTACTGGCCTTCTCCCACCTCCATGAAAACAGAGAATATACTAATTTCCATAGCTGGACTTTGTACTATCATCTTCCTATATTTGGTTTTCACATCAACAGAAACAGTCCAAGATGAGAATAATTGGCAGATATCTACTGTTTGTCTAGATGATCATAACTCATTAGCCACCCATGAGCACGTGCAACTAACTATCACAATCAACGGAACCCAAGTCGAAATCGGTCCAAATATAGGGATCGGAGAACCAGGGTGCGATGGGATGAAGGGAATACATACGCATGATGATTCTGGAAGGTTGCATATCGAAACTCCCAGTCCCATGCCTGCCCCATTGGGAGCATTCTTCGAGATTTGGGGAGAGTCTTTCAGCGAGCAAGAGATATTGGGGCACTATGCAGATGATGGACACGAGGTGGTTCTGACAATAAACGGAGAAGTAAACTCCCTATATGAGGAGTACATGATGGAAGACGGGGATATTATCGATATCGAGTACCGTTCAAGATAATCATCCCTTGATCACAGATACCGGTCTCATCCTCGCAACTGGACGTGCTAGGCCTGCACGATTAGTCAGGCCAATCACCTCATCAACATCCTTGTATGCTTCAGGAGCCTCCTCAGAAAGAACATTTGGAGTTTTAGCCCTGATATGAATCCCCTTTTCTTCCAGCTCTGAAATCAGTAATTCAGAATCTACAGATGCCTTAGCTGCAGTTCTCGAAAGCCTCCTACCAGCCCCATGGCAAGAAGAAGAAAAAGCATCATTGGCCCCATTTACAGGGCCTGCCATGACCCACGATGCCGTACCCATATCTCCAGGTACGAGAACAGGCTGACCCAATGGGAAGCTGGAAGATAATTCTGGGTGATCGCCCCCCAATGCTCTTGTTGCTCCCTTCCTGTGAACCGCACAGGTACAATTCTTCCCATGAATTACATGATTCTCTATTTTCGCAATGTTATGACTCACATCATACACCACGTCCAATCCTCCATCCACCGAATACTCATTTCTCAGGACTTCACGGAGTCTCTGGGTAAGCGCCGACCTATTGGCGAATGCGAAGTTTCCGGCAGCATTCATAGCATCGAAATAGCTTTCACCTTCGGAGCTATGAATCGGTGCAGAAGCTAGTTGCCTATCAGGAACAGAAAAGCCCCATTTTTCAGAAAACCAAGAATCTCCTCTCCTAGAGTAATTGGATTCAATATTAGCTACATGCTCAGAACAGACCTGATGGCCAAGACCTCTAGATCCAGAATGAATCATCGCTGTTACCTGTCCTATCCTCAAGCCGAAAGCCTTCGCAGCTTCTTCATCAACGATCCTGTCAACCACCTGTAACTCCATGAAATGATTCCCAGATCCCAACGTTCCGAGAGAGCTCGAGCCCCTCTTCATTGCCTTATGCCCAACCTCTCTATTTTCGCTGTTAAGCAGTCCGTTTGATTCAATACATGATAAGTCTCTAGCCTCGGCTAGTCCTAAGTCAACAGCTGCAGAAGCCCCACCAGCTAGAATTTCGTCCAATTCCGAGTTTCCTAGGGGAACGCCCCCCTTCCTACTCGCACCTGCTGGTATTTTCATTGAAAGCTCCTCAGCCAGATGCTTTGGATCAATTTGTGAAATATGGAGATCAGTGGAGCATAATCTCACTCCACAATTTATGTCAAAGCCAACACCACCGGGAGAAATTGAACCTCCTTGCTCTCCCCAATCAACATCTGTGGCCACCACGCCCCCTATGGGGAAACCATATCCAAAATGCCAATCTGCCATGGCCCATGCTTCTCCAACGATTCCTGGGAGACTAGCCGTATTCACTAGCTGGGTAGGAGACCTATCATCAGTATGACTGGACATGTGACTCTCATCTGAGACGAGTATTGCATCTGTGAGCATCCTACCGTGTTTTGAGATTCTAATTCTTCCAGGCCCATCTGGCTTCAGATGCCTCTTCCATGGTGCCTCCATAGGCATGCGTCGCACGCGTAACGTTTCAAAGCGCCGTTACGGGACAAACAATCGAATTCAAGTCAAACCCTTCAATGCGTGAGCGAGGATGGTGACAATGGGGTTCGGCGACATCAGTATTCCGTACTGGGAAGAATCTGGCCACATGCTCAAAATTTGTAAGGTAACAGGTTTAAGATTCTGGACCAGAGATAACAGTAGGGATACCTGCGGAGACACCAATCAAGATCCTTACACATTTATAGGAAATCCAATTATTGAGGGATTTGATTCTAGGGGAAAACTGCTCAAAGATGAGATGAGAGAGACTTTCCTGAGCTTCTTTGACTCCAAGGGCCATACTAGAATTGACCCATATCCGGTCATCGCCAGATGGAGGGACGATATACATCTAACTATAGCCAGCATAGCTGATTTTCAACCTCATGTGACCAGTGGGACGGTCCCTCCTCCTGCAAATCCACTAGGGATAAGTCAACCATGCATTAGGCTAACAGATGTAGCCGCAGTAGGGCGTTCTGGCAGGCATCTTTCCACATTTGAAATGATGGCACATCATGCCTTTAATCGGCCAATGGATGGAAATGTGGTATACTGGATAGATCAATGTGTAAGATACTGTGATGAATTACTTGTTGAAAAACTGGGAATAGAGTCCACTAGTATTACCTATGTCGAGAACCCATGGTCTGGTGGGGGAAATGCAGGACCAGCATTGGAAGTAATCGTGGGAGGATTAGAGCTTGCTACTTTGGTCTTTATGAATCTGGAAGAGGACGAAGAAGGAGAAATAACAATCAAGGGGCAGAAGTACAGTGAGATGGAACTCCAAATCATCGACACAGGATATGGTCTTGAGAGATTTTGCTGGGCTGCTGCAGGAACTCCTACAATTTACGAGGCAATATATCCAGAATCTATAGAATGGCTGAAGACAATATCTGGTTTCGACTCTTTCCTAGATTCATTAGATCTCAGGGTAGAAATGGAAGTACTACTGAGCGAACTTTCTAGATTAGCAGGCATCCTAAACATAGATGTCGGAACTGATGTGGAGGAACTTTACAGAAATCTGTCTGAAAGACTTTCAGATAACGGGATATCAATTTCACTGGACGATCTAAAGAAAGTAACTGAGCCACTATCCTCAATATATGCCATTCCCGATCACATGCACGCGATATGTAACATGCTTGGAGACGGACTAGTGCCAAGTAACAGCAAGGCCGGATACCTAGTGAGAATGCTAGCAAGAAGAGTTTGTAGGATGAAAGAATCCCTTTCAATTCCGGCCAGCCTATCGGAGTTAGGCGCGCATCATATTCATACTCACCTAGATATAGACGGGTTTGTACAATCTGAGAGTGGAATTTTGAAAATTCTAGAACTGGAGGAAGCCAGATATCATGAGATGCTGAGGAAAGGAAGGGCCGCAGTCAAGACCGCGCTGAAGAGTACTCCTCTCGATTCGAGGCAGATCAATGATGAAATTCTATTCAGATTATCAGAAGAAAGGGGATTAAATCCTGACATGGTGGTCTCAATAGCCAAGGAACTTGGGTGGCCAAATCTAGAAGTCAGGGTTGGATTCACTGCCGATATGGCGGCAAGAAACGCTCTAATGACCAAGGCCGCCTCAAAAATAAAAGATAAGAAAGAAGTCTTCGAAATAAGTGACATTGAGGCAACTCAGTTAGACTTCTATGAGAATACCGGAGCTCTGGAATTCCAAGCTAAAGTACTACATTGTATCCCTCTAACAAATGGTATGATTTCAGGATTAACATTCTCCGGAGAGGTGGAATCTATCCCCTCATACGCCGTGGTGACTGATAGGACCTTATTCTATCCAGAAGGAGGTGGCCAATTGGGAGACCAAGGATGGCTTTTACAGGATGGCAAGGAGCTCGAGGTGCTCGACACCAAAGCCCAAGATGGAGTAATATTGCACTTCACAGAATACCCGCTCGCCCCCGGCAAGGTAAAGGGAATTCTAGACAGGGATAGGAGAAAACAATTGATGGATCATCACACTGCCGTACACATAGTCGGAGGCGCGGCCCGAAATATTCTGGGACCCCATATTTGGCAAGCGGGATCTAACAAGGGTGCAAGATATGCCAGATTGGATATCACCCATTATTCTAGATTGACCAGGCAAGAAATAGAGGCTATTGAAGACCTAGCTAACAATATTGTCGAATCAAATCCAAAAATCAAGAAAGAGGTTTTAGAGAGGTCAGAAGCTGATAGAAAGTATGGATTTGATATCTATCAAGGAGGGCCTCCCAAACACAATAGAATCAGAGTTATCAGCATTGGAGATTTTGACATACAGGCCTGCGGAGGCACGCATCACGACCAAGTATCCAGTATTGGGGAGTTGAGGATACTAAAGTCCAGTCAGGTACAAGACGGGGTAGAGCGTCTGCAAATCGTGGCAGGGGAGACGTCGAGGGACCACTCAAGGCGACAAGAGCGCATATTAAGCGAAGCTTCAGAGGTACTCGGGGTCCATTCAGACGATTTACCTAAGGCAGTTTCTAGATTTTTTGAGGAGTGGAAATCTCAACAGAAGAGAATCGAATCTTTAGAAGCGGAAATCGTCAGACTAAGGACTACAGGAGGTGGTGATGACTCGGTAATGGTAGATGGAGTCAGATATGTCATCATGGAAGTAGACGGTGAAATGAAGCAGATGATGACAATGCTCTCTCAGCTAACTCGTGATGCAGAAATGCCGACTCTGGCCATCCTCGGAACCAGAATAGGAGGTGGAAAGTTGATTGTAGCATGTACTGAAGACTCTACCGCCTCAGACAGGCACAATGCCGTTGAGATTCTAAACGCAATCTCGGGCCATATCGGAGGAGGTGGAGGGGGTAGACCTACCATGGCCCAAGGAGGGGGGACAAATGGAGATGGCATCCCAAATGCACTTAAAGCTGCAAATACATTCCTCGGGCTGTGAGATTATGGTTGAGATAATTGATGTTTCAGCCCGCGCCGCCGCAATAGAGTATGCCATTCGAGATGTAGTGGTCCCAGCCGTAGAGCTCGAGAAACAAGGTCACGAAATCATACGAATGAACGTAGGAGATCCATTGGCATTTGATGGGCTGCCAACTCCTAAGCACATGATCAGTGCATACAAGGACGCTCTGGATAATCAAAAAAACGGATATGGGCCTTCTTACGGGATTCCAGAATTACGTGAGGCTATTGCCGCGTCCGAGACCAAAAAAGGATGGGCTTGCGACATGGATGATGTCTATGTAACTCATGGAGTTACTGAGGCTTTACAGATTATCTTCGCCTCGTTCTTAGAGCCTGGCGACAAAGTACTGGCACCAGGTCCACATTACCCTCCTTACATGGCTTATCCGCAGATGTATGGCGCGACGACTGTAGAATATCGCCTCGATCCAACCGATGGATGGCGTATCGATCTAGAAGATATCAAATCAAAAATGGATGAAAGCGTCCGCCTACTTGTTCTAATTAATCCGAACAATCCGACCGGTAACGTTGCATCCGTCGAGGAAATAGACGGCCTCATTCACATAGCCGAGCAGTGGCCAAAATGTACCATAATAGCAGATGAGATTTATGATGGATTAGATTTCACGAACAAATTTGTATCAGTAGCATCACGTTCCAATAAAACTCCAGTTCTGGCCTTGAATGGAGTTTCAAAGGTTTACTTCGCACCAGGCTGGAGAATAGGGTATATGGCATGGCATGATCCATCTGGTAAGCTGGGCTTGGTCCGCGATGGAGTTGAGAGGCTTCTAAGGAGCAGGCTCTGTGCATCCACCCCGGCTCAGTTTGGTTACCTGGCAGGTCTGACCGATGATACCGATTGGCTAAAGGGTCACCGCAGTAGGATAAAGGAGAGGCTAGATTTTTGCATCAATAGGATTTCAGAAATAGAAGGTCTGGAATGTGAGGCTCCAGGGGGTGCATTCTACTTATTCGTCAGAATTTCTAGTGACAAGCTATCATCAGACGATAAAAAATTCGTACTTCGCCTACTCGAAGAAAAACATGTTTTAGTAGTGCATGGATCAGGATTTTCTCCCGAGTATGGTCATGGGCATTTTAGAATGGTGTGCCTACCCTCAATTGAAATCTTAGACGAGGCATTCAATAGGATCTCCGATTTCCTAGGGGGCTGATCATCTGGGATTACTAGATCGTTTCAGAAAACACAAGTCACTCCCTGAAATCTTAGAAGAAAGGTGGAAATCAGAACCGGACGGGTCAATCTCCGATATACAGAGGCGCGGTCAAAAAATCTGGATGGTGAGTCCGAGATGGATGAATACACTTTTCTCAAATCTTGAAATGAAGACAAGTCTCAGCCTAGGTAGAAAAATCGCTCATGCTTCTTCCGAGTCAGAGGAGTTCCTCATGTCTTTACAGGAAGATTCTCCCAAGGGAAAGAATCCACGAAAATGGAAAAATTTCTCAGAAGGAAGATTATGTAGGGGCTTAGGTGAAATAGAGATTATAGAGGATTCCCCTGAAAAAACCATTATTTTAGTCAATAGATTTTCTTCGGGCCCGTTGGATGCAGGGATTATCGCTAGTACTTGGGAGGTGGCCACGGGAAAAAGACACAAGTTCAGATGGTCCGAATCAAAAGATGTATTGATGATCGAACTGACCGAGGATGAAGTGGACATACCATCTCCCCAGGAAATGAAAAAGAATTGGAATGGCATTGATGAAATTACAGAAAATTCCAGTATCGTTCAGTGGGGCGATATCAGGGAATTAGAATCTGGAGGATGGGAGATCGACGGCGAAAGAAAAATTATGATTCATAGGGATCTAATATTAAGATTTGAAGAATTCTCACTCGCCCAAATAGCCTCACTAAGAGATTCTCGCGAGGAGGACTATGTCTGGGAAGATGTGCTTGGAAAAAGAGCTATGTGGTGGACGGCCGTTGCAGATTCATGCAGGCAACTATTTTCTGATAGTGAGGTGCACGTAATGATTTCAGAGGCAAAAGACTGGACCAACTCATCAATCAGGAATCTCTCCCTTCAAGGATTAGGAAGACTTTCCAATCCAAAACTAAACTCGGATAATGGAGAGTTAAATTCAGAGATAGTAGGATGTTTCCATCCTGCCATTTCTGGAGGCATATTACTTGGATGTTGGGAAAGATCAACAGGCGTAAAGGGACGAATTAAGATCGGCTCAGAAGGAGGAGTCGTAACGGTAAATATAGCTCCAAAGAGAACTTCCATAGCTATCTCCGGATAATCCTGTCCTGTCAAACGTTATATCCGTCCCTAATGTCAAAGGGTCGGCCCCCTAGGGGGGCCGGGGTGTAACAATGGCTATGAATCACAATCAATATGCAGTAACTGCAATCGTTGCAACCCTCTGTCTGGCCGGAATTTACACTATTATCGGGGCCGGACTGTCGACAACAGAGTCAGGAGGATTTGAGCCAGCTGGGTCAGATGTTGTAGACATTGAATCCACTGGACAAGGTGGCACAGATACTGATGGCGATGGCATTCCAGATAGAATGGAAATGACACTCTATGGTACTGATTGGAGAGAGTTTGATACTGATAATGATGGCTTAGATGATGGTTGGGAAATCAGGAATGGATTAGATCCACTTGACAACGGAGAGCCTGCGGATTCTGAGATTCCATTCTCAGATACTGATAATGAAGATGAAACAGGTGAACAAAATGAAACATTCCCTAATCCTGATAATGGCCCCTATGGCGATCCAGACAGAGACGGCTTGACAAACACCGAAGAAGCGGCCTTAGGGACTAAGCCTATGGATAGTGACTCGGATGATGATGGCCTTAATGATAAGTGGGAATCTATGCATGTCCACGAGATCATCACTCCTAATGGCGTCCTGAGGTTGCTAGATCCACTAAACGCCAATAGGGACTGTTATTTCTTAACCCCAGACGGTTCTGTAAATAGCCAAGGGCCAGATGCTAGGCAGCAGATAATGAACGAGCTAAGTAATGATGACTGGAATCTCGTAGCTAATGCCGATGGAGAGATATCCTGTGATGCCGCATTGGATTTGGAGCAACCCACTCCCGATGGTCTGAGAAATTTCGTAGAAGAGAGATATGATACTAATCCGCTTCAAGAGGACAGTGATGGCGACCTAATTGCAGATAGACATGAGATTGCATTCGGTTTTATCGAATTAGGTACGCACTGTGGAGTTCCCGTTTTTGGAACTATTAGTCTCCAATCACCATTCAGTGAGTTCATGTCCGAGCCTGGCGATCTTACTTGGTTCGAGCAAGACATGGATGGCGATGGCAGGTTGAATGGGCCTAGTGACTGGGATACTGATGGAGATGGAATGCCAGATGGATTCGAGTACTGCTACAGTGACCTTCTAGATCCGTCCAATGCGACTGATGCATTCGGGGATCCAGATGAAGACGGATTGAATAATGTGGAAGAGTACGAGGTTGCCTATACATGGGGTCCATCAAACTTCACCGATCCAGAAGAATTCGATACTGATAATGACGGAATGCCCGATGGCTGGGAGTATCTTAGTGGCATACACCCAAACGACGGTAGCAATGCCGATGACGATCCGGACTTCGATGGTTATGACTCAGATGGAGACGGGGGTGTCAGGTATTCTGACATGGTAGGAGTCTCAACAGTACAATCAATAATGGTTGAAATTGGGGATTATGTGACAGTAAATAAGACAATTCTTTATGTTAGAACAGTCCAAGATAGTGAGTATGTCAATATACCTGTTAAGACGCTTACTGCCGGTTGGGTATATCACATCAATGTGGATGTGGGGCAGGAAATTTCTAGCAGACTACAGGACTTGGTGATAGTGGTTGAGGAAGATGAAAGATTCACAAATCTCGATGAGTTCAATGCTAGGGACAGGGATGGGGATGGAGCCGTTGATGGCAGATCCACGGACCCACTCTCTCCAGATACAGATGGAGACGGTCTAATTGATGGAATCGAAGTAATTGGATGGACAATCAGAATTGTCGATCATGGAGTCAGGGATGTTATCGTACGAAGCGACCCAGGCGCATATGATACTGACAGGGATGGATTATCTGACGCTGTGGAATACTTTGAGACATTCACTAATGCTACAGATAAAGACACTGACTCTGATGGTTTAGAGGACTTTACCGAGGCTATCGATGGATTTGTGTGGAATGGTTCCGTATACTACACCAATGCATCCGCCTTCGATTCAGATAACGACGGCCTAGAAGACGGTGAGGAGGTAGTGGATGGACAGGATCAGTACATTACTCATGCCAATAACGCCGATAGCGATGCCGACGGACTAAACGACGGCGGAGAAGTACTGTTTATCCCGCGACCATGGCAGTCTGCAACAAACCCCTTGAACAATGATACCGATGGCGACTCTCAACCAGATGGTTGGGAGATGCAAGTATTTTCTGTACAGCAGAATACCAATAGTCATAGTCTCTGGGTAGTTACAGACTGGTGGCTACCCCCGGGCTGTGATTCAATGATGGAATGTGGATTAGGTCCCGGTGGTTGGATTTGGAAGAACTACCTAGATGGCTTCTCATCTTCTGGAGACCGTAATGGTGACGGGATGATAGATCCGGAATATTTCCTATGGGAGTTGAATATCTCTGGATTCTTCATACCCGACGGAGGGAGATGGGCATTGGATCCCTCATATGGGTCCATTCCTGATTCAGTTTTCGATATAGATAATGACACTCTGATGAATTCCCAAGAGGCACCAGACAGATGGGATACGAACCCAGTTTCACATGATACAGATGGCGATAAGTTGCCAGATGGTTGGGAGGTAACCTACTCCGAGGAATCGCTGATGATGGGACTTGTCGACAATAATACTCTTGATGCATTGGGCGCTAGAGGTCCAATGGATCCCAGAATGCCAGACTCCGATTTAGATGGGATAGACGATGGACAAGAAGACTTTGATGAAGACGGACTAAACCGTACTAATCTGATGAACAGGTATTGTCCCGGGTGGAATAACCCGCAGAATTCTGAGTGCCATATTGATCATATGACAGAAGCAGGATTAAGATTCTACAACGATCTTGAGAACTATACTAATTTCGAGGAATATCAGAATGGTACCAATCCAGTTAATCCAGATAGTGATGGCGACATCTGGGAAGATGGCTCAGAAGTATACCATCAAGATCAGGATGATGACTCGATGTGGGCCGGTTGGGAATATTATTTCGGCTTCGATCCTATGGATCCGGCTGATGCAAATGTAGACTCCGATGGCGATGGATTCGTCAACAAGTGTGAAAATAAATGGAATACGCATCCGAAGGACCCAACCAGCTTCCCTTCCCAAGGCGAACTTTGCGACATGTTCAACTAGGTCATCAGGTTATCTCAGGGTCCGAGAGTTGTTCCTATGTCATGGTGGATATTTCCTACTACGGCTGACGTTGGAATCAGATCTTTCTCTGATACATTAGAGAGCATCATAAGAGAAACTACTCTAGGCATACAGGAATACCAGCTTCTAGTACCAATCAGTGATCTTAGCTCACTTGTGAGGCATACCTCTGCATGGGCCGTTCCGATAATTGGCAACGATCTGGAAAGAGGACTAGTCAGGTGGCTAGAAGAGGTTCTATACAGGGGTTACGGCGAAGGGCAATGGCTTGTCGATGTCTCTATTTCTGTTTCTGACGACTATATTTCTGGCCATGTATCGTGGATAGAATCAGATTTGGTAGAGAGGGAGATAGAAGTCAAAGCCATCACAATGCACGAATTGATTCTCGAGGAGATTCCAGAGGGGGCAATAGTCAGTGGAAAAATCTTCGAAGTACCAGATTTTGAAGGTCCGGGATGGACTTCACAAGTTATTCTAGATATCTAGGATAATGCTTCCATCAAGTACAAGGCGCCACTGAATACTATGCCAATCATGACTCCATTTCTGATTAATTCAGATTTTAGTGATTTCAGCCATTTCTTGCCAATTCTGGCACCAATAAGGGCAGAAAAAACTAGAACTACTATTAGGCTGTAATGAGAGTAAATGTCATCACTTCGGTATATCAAATATACTGGAATCCTAGACAAATCTACACATAATGCAAGAATGCTTGCTGTGGCTGCATATGACATCTTATCAGGAATTCTCCTAGAAAGAAACATCGCTCTAAGGGCACCCTGGTGACCTGAAAGTCCTCCCATGAAACCAGATCCAAAACCTCCAATCCTGTCATTCGATTCAGGAATCCTATACCCTGTCCATCTTTCACTGATTGTAAGTATTGGGAGAACCATCAATGCCAGTCCTAGAATTCCCAAGAGAGGCTTCTGAGGTACATGGTTCTGGAGAATAGCACCAATTATTGAACCTACCACAAGCCAAATTCCATATCTCTTGAATGCATCTAAATCGACATTCTCCCAAAGAAGAACCAATTTTCCTGCATTATGAGCTCCATGGACGATTGCTACAACGGCTACTGCTTCATGCGGGGGCATTAGTACAAGTACCAACGGTGTCAGTATTGTAGAGAGCCCGAATCCAGCCGGAACAGTGAGGGCGGCCGCTATAAAGGCACCAATTGCTACAAGTGCAAGGAACTCATCCACGATTAACGCAAAACAAAGTCATTAAATTCAGTTTCCCCAAGAATTATTCTTCCACATTGAATCTTTGATAGACTTCATTCGTTGTACGTGTAACTCTGATGAATGTAGTACATTTTGGCAGATCTTTGATTCTCCTAGCCCCTACGTAGGAGCACGCTGATCTAACTCCTCCCAATATTGATTGCACAGTATCTTCCAAACCCCCTCTGTAAGGAACTCTTACCTCCTTTCCTTCTGGGGCTCTGTGCTTAGCAACTTCGCCATAGTACTCTTGCATTGCTTTCGCCGAGGACATCCCATAGAATGACTTGTACATCTTTCCATTATCGCCCTCCACCAACTCTCCTCCTGACTCATCATGCCCTGCCAGCATACCTCCAAGCATTACAAAATCAGCCCCAGCTGCAAAGGCCTTAGCTACATCTCCGGGCGAAGAGCAACCCCCATCGGCCATCACATGTCCTCCTAGTCCGTGTGCAGCATCAGCACATTCTGAGATTGCAGATAGTTGGGGGTATCCGACACCAGCCACCTTCCTGGTCGTACAAACCGAACCAGGACCTATGCCTACTTTCACAACATCGGCCCCAGCTAAGATGAGTGCCTCAGTCATCTCTCTTGTTGCCACATTCCCTGCAATTACTATGGAATTCGGATAGTTACTCCTGACGTCCTTGATGAAATCTAGGAAGACCTCTCTGTAACCATTTGCTACATCGACACATATCATTGACAACTCATCACTAGTGGCCATCTTCTTCTTCAGTAGCTCCAAGCTATCTTCAGTCGACCCACAAGTAATAGCCACATGACTCGGGTCAATCCCATCATCCCATGCATCTGAACACTGTCTGGTGGAGTAGAATTTCTGTAGACAGGTCAGCATCCTGTGTTTCTGGAGAATTCTGGAAACTCCGAAAACCCCTGTAGTGTCCATGTTGGCGGCAACAATTGGAACTCCGGTCCAAGTAGTATCAGAATGTCTGAACTTAAAATCACGAACTAGGGTTACATCGGATCTTGAAACCAGCGTACTACGCTTAGGTCTAATCAGTACATCATCGAAAGTCAGCTTAACATCGTGCTCAATTCGCATTGGAACCTTACTACTCCAACGAAGGTGGACTTAAGACAATTATGTTTCTTTGAAAATCACACAGATATGATCGGTCCCGGGTTGTCCCAATAGTGCCAAAGTTGCCTCTGATCTCCATCCCAGGATGTAAAATAGACTTTATCTCCCGCGGATATAAACCACCACGGCCAACTCCCAGTTTCCCCTGAATTTGCATCCACAATCAGATTGGTTCCTGCCTCTGTCCCATCTGTTCTCCAGAGCTCTTCTCCATTTTCTCCGTCATTTGCCGAGAAATATAGATGACCGTCGTGAGAAAGAGCGTATTCTCCATGCCAATGGGCAGTAGATCCCCAGTCCAAGCTACTATTTTCTCCTTGACGTATGTCCTTCACCATGGTAGTTCCCGCTTCAGTACCATCTGTCCTCCAGAGCTCAAATCCATGAACTCCGTCATTTGCAGAGAAATAAATAAAACCACCCATTTCCTTCATAGGTCCGGTAGGGTTACTGGAATTATTTCCTGGATTGATGTCCTTGATCATATATGTCCCAGTTTCGGTATTATCACTTATCCAAAGCTCCCTTCCATTAGTCCCATCATCAGCTGAAAAGACAACTTTGCTTCCCAATTTAGTTACCCACATCGGACTACTGGAGTTATTCTCACCCGGCCAGATGTCCTTGACTATATTTGTAGTGAAAATATCTCCGAGAGTGAAGTATAGCTCCTGTCCATGAACTCCATCATCAGCAGATAGGAATAACCCCCCAGATCCTCTAGTAAGCTCACTAGGATTGCTAGTAGCGGCTCCTGGCATTATGTCCTTGACGAGATAATGCCCACTCCCAACGCCAAAGGAGTTCCCTAATGCATATCTGTAGAGCTCCCTGCCATAGTCGTCGGTCTCAGCAGTGAACCATGCCTGTTCTCCTATTAGGACCAGGTTTCTTGGCATTGATCCGTTCCAATCGCCACAGCAATAAGTGGTCCCTTCATACGTCCACGAATGTGTTTCTGGTTTTATGTTTGCAACTAACTGTGTTCCAGCCTCTGTCCCATCGCTCAACCAAAGCTCCTCGCCGGTGGGGCCGGTGCCACTGCCATCTGGATTATTCGTGTATGTAGCTTGTAAACCAGAAAACAGAACTCTATCGGGGTTGTTTCCACTCGATGGCACAATTAGCAAATTACTGATTCCGACGTAGTCAAATTCCTGACCACAACAATAGTAATCCCAGCCAGGCCACAAATCTTTCACCAGCTGCGTACCCTCCTCGGTTCCATCACTAACCCAAAGATCAGCAGCGGACCATGTGTTATCCCTCCATTGATTGTAAGCCGAGAAGAAAATCCTTTCATTTCCTGCAACAATCTCTGCTGGCATAAACACATTGTCATGAGTTCTGTCCCAAATGGAGCTGGGATTAGTGCAGGTTACTTCCTCCTCACCTGTCGTCGCATTTTGGGTAGTTTCACACTCTTCTCCTCGAATGTCTTTAACGATGTAGCTACCAGAAACGGTTCCATCGCTTCTCCATAATTCCCATCCAGAGTCGCCATCATCTGCTATGAAGTAAAGCACACCGCCCATTTCTACGACTCTTTGCTGGGCCCAGTTATGTTCTGTAGTCGTCTGATTGTAAATCATACCGAAATTTCCGGGACACTCGCCGACTGTAGTTTGAACCTCGTCGTAGGTAACTCTCCCATCGCCATCTATTCCAAGTCCTTCACCATCGTCAAATCCGATATCCATGAAATATCCAGGATTAGCAAGAGGGCAATCTTCCGTTTTGAAAGCAATTGTATGAGTTAATTGCGACATTGTATAGCTAAGGGTGGAAATAGTATTTTCAAGATTGGCGACTTGGTTCTCTTTTTCTGCCAATTCTGAAGCTAACCCCAATAACTGATCTTCTAAGTCATCAATTTCAGAATCTAATGTGGCTATTTGTTCTAGTAAAATAGAAGCATTTCCTTCGGACACATCCAGTTGATGAAGCAAATTATCTCTTTGATCGATCAGATCAGATCTTTCTTCCTCATATCCTGCTATCGCAGTTGTCAGATTATCCACTGTGCTTTCAATAACTGCCAACGAGGCCACAGACTCGACCAATGCAGACTCTAGAGTTGTGATTTGTTCCAAGGATGTATCCTGTTCCGATATTGAATCTGATAATTCTGCCTCTAGTGCTTCTATCCTTTCGTCTTTCTCTGAATCATTACCAGCACATCCGGAAAGCACCGAACTGAAGAAGAGTATCGCAATGGCTACAGACCTTAGCTTCATGAAACTGCTCGTTGCTTGAGATTATTAGAAGTTCCTCTTGTTCCAGTTCAATTATGAATGAATGAAATAGTTTGCATCCTAATCATATTCTGGTGCTCGTGCCGGGATTTGAACCCGGGTCGTCGCCTCGAGAGGGCGACATGATGGACCGAACTACACCACACGAGCGGTATTAGTGCCACCCACCTTCCATATTTGAAAACAGTGGCTACTATCATTACTCTTGTTTTCACTTTCACTTTTACCTTCACTCCGTTGCTTTGGTTAATATGCAAATCACACCAACACGGTTTCATGAACAGAAGCAGCAACTACGATTTAGACGTAACTTACCAGATGAAGTCAAAGCCATACAGGATTGTTCCTCTAAGCTCACTCCGGAGGGCTAATAGTGAACTAATGCCAAGTCACGATTCTCTCGTCTGTGGAGAGGGCAGACTAGCTAATCTTGGATCATGGAGGCCTCTGCCGAGACTGGCCACGCCCGTAGAGATATCTCCATCTTCCTGGAAGGGCCTGAGGTCAAGAATGAAGAAACAATCACAAAAGATAGGGGCGTCAGTCTGATGTCCAAAACAACCAGACTAAGGGAGGAAGTAAGAGTCCTGCTTGAAGAAAGAGGCTCTGCTAACACTGTGGAAATATTCGATCATCTAAATGATAGATTTAGATGGGGGGCCACAATGAATCAGGTCGGCAATATTCTCGCTAAGGATACGAGATTCGATAAAATCGGCCATGTTAGGGGGCAATTCAGAGGGAGTACCTACACAGTCTGTGTATGGGGGCTCAGGATTGGCGAAGTTACGACTCACGCATAATATAGGGAATACTCAAGTCAAGTAATGCCCACACAGGCACGTGAAAGCCAACAGTTCGGCGACAGACTGGGCCACATTATTCCGTCTGGGAAACAATCTCACAGGTGTTTTAGGTGTTTTCTTAGGCTCTATAATCGCCCTAGGAGATGTTCCTCAAGGTTTACTGGCACAGATTACCATATTGCACGCTTCTTCTGTTCTTTTCTTCATGTGTTCATGGAATGCATTGAATGATATTTATGATTTTGATATTGATTTAGTTAATCGTCCTGACAGGCCCTTGCCTAGTGGGAGAATTTCTCTTAACCATGCAAAAATAGCTACGTCAATCACTATGTTCTCGTCGATCCTCAGTATCGTTCTCTGCTACTGGCTAATATCAGAATCAAATCCAGTGGAAGGATTCGAGGTCTCAGATTGGTATCCGTCTCTAGCAATCTGGACAATGGCGCTATTCTTGCTGATAAATTATGAGTTCCCATTTGGACTCCGACTCAAAGACAAGGGCCTCCCCGGCAATATTTCTATCAGCATCTCAGTAGGTCTGGTAGTTGTTTTTGGTGCTTCTGCAGTCTTTGAGCCATTTAGTGAAAAGGCCTGGTCTTTATTCTTCGTTGGTATTTTCTACAATACGTCCAGGGAGATAATCAAGGACGTTCAGGATATGGAAGGCGATGAGGGAAGAAACACACTAGCAATGAGAATCGGGCCAGAAAATGCAAGAACTGTTGCTTGGACGATGTCCATTCTAGCGTTAGCCTCAGTCCTAATGCCTTTCGCCATAGGCATTTTCCCCCCACTCCACGTTGTCTTAGTGATCCCCGCTGTAATGACCTTGATGATGGTAAAGGGAAGAATAATTACTGGAGAAGATGCATCTGCATCAAGTCTTTTGAAGAAGTCAATGTTACTTTGTCTTATCGCGCTACTCGCAAGCTCGCTAATCTAGTACAACTCATTGTAAGTGTGCCACGCCGCTTCATTACACATTCTTGTCAGAAGCGACATCTGCGCCCACATCCTATTCTCCGCTTGGTCGAAAACTACGCTATTCTTGGAGTCAATAACGCCATTCGTGACTTCCTCTCCCCTATGTGCAGGAAGACAATGCATGAATAGGTAATCAGAATCAGCATGGGAGACTAGCTCTTCATTGATTTGAAAACCATCAAATGCACTCATCTTTCCATCTAAGCTCTCTTCTCCCATGGATACAAAAACATCTGTGTATACCACACCGGCATCTCTCACGGCCTCTATTGGATCATTGGAGGAGACGATACTGGAACCATTGTCACTAGCCATTGTAACGGCCCTAGAAACTATGTCAGCGTTCGGCTCAAATCCAACGGGAGTTGCATATTTGATATCGATGCCAAGAGAAGCACATGCAAGCATCAAGTCATGCAAAACATTGTTGCCATCTCCTACCCATGAAACATGGCCATTGACTGAATCAATTTTCTCTGTTATTGTCATTAAGTCTGCCGCAGCCTGACATGGATGATGCATATCAGAAAGTGCGTTAATCACTGGAACGGAGGAATGCTTGGCTAATTCTTCTACGTCTGAATGACCGAAGCACCTGTACGTTATCCCGTCCATAAATCTAGACAATACTGCAGCCGTATCTGCTATTGACTCACTCTTTCCCAGCTGAATGTCATTTGCGAGCAATGTAAGTGGTTGCCCTCCAAGTTTACTAACCCCTACCTCAAAGGAAACTCTTGTCCGTGTAGACGGTTTTTCATATATCGAACCTATCGACATTCCATCTAAAGGCTTGAAACTATCAGCAAAGCCATCGTCATTCTTCATTCTAATGGCCCAATCAATCAATTCTTGGAGCTCACCATTGAAATCATCTATTGCTAGTAGGTCCATTTTTGATTCAGTTTCTCTCATGCTCAATATCTCCTGCAAAACCATCACGAGTATCAGCCATTCCACCATATACACTCTGTACGAATGTTAGGACATCAGCCAATCCATCTTCATTCTCGCTAGACAGGGGAATGAGTCCGGGCTGAATAGATGCATGTTGCATCATCCTGAGTTGGCCAATGGCAAATTCTGCTCTCTGACTTCCCGAACCATGGACCATCGATTGATTGGATGACTCCTCATAGAGAGCGGCTTCTAATGCACTTAGATTATCTCCCCACTCAACTATTTTCTCAAGAGTCTCCGGTTCAAGTAAGTCCGATTTTGAAAGAAAATTAGCCGTAGGTAGTCCAAGTCTGAAATGAACGATTGAGGAAAGTAACATCTGCGACACGAAACCACTTGGAGTCTGTGAAAGCATAGGGTCGAATAGGAAAGCCAGACAGGCCCTCCCTCTTCCAAGAACTTCCACTAAGTGACTAGATGCTTCCCTGAATGCGAATAACTCTACCTGTCCTGGCGTATCAATGACCATAATATCGCCAGAAAGCCCATCTAGCTCTTCATGAATATCAATAGCCTGTGATGCAACCAAATCTGCGGCTAGGATCTGTGCACCGTTAGGCCCCAAATCATATTCATCCATTACTTCAGATAACGAAATCAGATCTCTTACGTCAAATTCAGGATCATAATGTACTCTTTCTGCACCTGGGTCCAGATTAATAGCTAGAGTTTCAACTTCTAGGAATCTTGACCACCTTTGGAAAGATGTTACTAGAGTACTTTTGCCAGCTCCTGCGGTCCCAACGACGAAAAGCACTGGGGGGGTTGTTCCATCCATGCGCTTACGATAGTGTTCCGGCTAATAGACTTCAAGGATGGCTGACTTGTTTACACCTATACTCAAGCAACCGTTATACAGAGTATTGTTGCCTCTCTGCTCAAACAGGTGGCGCCGACCATGACAGAACAACCACCCCCTCTCCCTCCCGGATTCCCTATTCCTCCTCCTCCTCCTCCTCCTGGCATTGATTTAGATGATGAGAATGAGGTCACAGAAGAGGCATCATCGGAAAGAATACAGATTGGAAGTGAAATCCCCCCTCCGCCACCACCGCCGGGTTTCGAGCCCGTCGAGGAATCCGC
>CESQ01103909.1_pt1 | contig 26846 bp, 14 predicted proteins | sample 361401 | NCBI WGS metagenome assembly CESQ01 (sample SAMEA2622119, study PRJEB7988) | marine metagenome | isolation source: saline water (ENVO:00002010), including | reverse complement strand
ACTTTAAATTTTGCCAGTTTTTTGCCAATGTACTTTTTGCCGTTTGTGAGGTTGGTAATAAGATATACAAATCCTATGTATTCCTCACTGATCTCTTCTACTATTTTGCCTTGATAAGTCCATTGCATTGTTATTCATTACAACAATTATATATATCTTCTTTGCCGTTTGTCAACCGGTTTAGTGCATGTTTTTTAAGATTTCCCAAGTTTGTTTATATCCTTGATCAATCTGATGAAAATGTGTACTTGCTTGTGCGGCTGTAAAATCATTACCGCCTGGGTTGCAATGGTCACCAAAATAAATTGTTGTACCTTCTTGTTCTCTTATAGCTTGACTCTTGTCACAGCTTTTCTTAAAAATATCTATGCTGGTCTGACCAGCTACTTGTGCAATGCTATCATCGAATTCTTGATTGTAATACATTGCTACTGTATCTCTACCTTTGTTAGTCTTTTCCCAATTGGCGTATCTAGCACGTTGATCCCAGTTAGCATTACGTCCAACTATGCTAAAGTTTGCAGTACCTGTACGGTGTTCGATATGATTACCAGTCATTTCAGGATAATCAAAAGTGTGTAAGATAGTTTGTAAAAAAGTTTGTTGAGCTTCTGATAATGTCCAATCGCTTTTGTATACTTCTTTATTACCAACAAACACATGGTTACCACTGCAATGATATACTCGTGCAAAACTATTGGTCAAGTCTTCTCCAATTTGTTCAATTGTTTTAGGTCTATCACTTCCTGTTACAATCATACATGTATTGTTTGCAACAAAATCAAACATAAACTCTTCGAAATCTGGCTCTATTGCACGTCTTGGGTCAGTAAGTGTGCCATCAACATCAAACATAAAAATTTTATTCGTCATCTATTTCTTTCATTTGTTCAGGATACCATTTGTGTAGTAAATCGATTGGCAACTTTTTTTGTTTTGTTGGTGCAAAATGTGGCATGTCTTTTATAGTAAACGTTGGCGACAGTCCTGTGATAGTACTACCGCCGCCTAGCATAGTGCTTGTGCATGTAGCATGTTGTGACAAATCAACTGTATATGCCATTGAGCCTTCTGCAAGTGTTCCAATAGTTGCGTCTTCAGGTACAAATGGTGCTTCATTTGCCATCCATGTTTCAAAGTCGTCATCACCTTTGTTACCTTTATTATTAAAGCTATCTATGTGTATTGTGTATTCGTCATCATCATTCATTGCTTTGTCCAAATAGTTTATAGTATACGTCAATAGGTAATATCTTGCTTGTTAGTAATTCTTGTGGATAATATCCGAATAGTTTTTCACCTGTAGTTTTGTACATCTTCTTCTGAAAAGGAGTTTGCTTCCTATTTCCTGTTGCTTCAGTTTCTCCACACCAATCACATTCTGTACCTTTTGGAAATCCCATAACATCTTGTTGGGATTCACAATAGTGTTCCCAAAATGTATCCTGCTTCCATGCACTTTGATCATGTCTTGGATCCATCATTTGTTTAATATGTTCTTTAGAGTAATTACTTGGCATCTACAAACTCCGTATCAGTACTGAATGTAGTAAAGCCACCTTCTTTGATAACTTGTAGTATTGTGTTTACACGACCTACAAGTTCGTCTCTGTGTGAGATTAAGAAGATGTTTTTACTACGTTCACGTTCTATCTTTTTAAGTACACCCAATGCACCATCAACACCATTAGTGTCCATACCACTATCAATAAGCTCGTCAATAGCTAAAAAGTTTATTGGTGTGTTCATACTTTCAAAAACATCTCTGAAACTCCAACTAAGTCCTAGTATAAGTCTATTACGTTCTCCTCTGCTAAGATTGTCAAAGTCTAAATCTCTGCCTAACTCTGTTATTTCAACTGTTAGGTCTGGCTGGAACGCAACCTCATGTGGCAAGCCTAGCTTTGTCAAATAGTAAGCTAATCTACTGTTCAAGTATTGCAAGTTCTGTTCAATAATGCGTTTTCTAATAAAACTATCTTTGTTTGTTAACAGTTTATACAAAAAGTCCTGATGATCTTTTACTGTATTCAATTGATTCATAGTATCCCAGGTTATCTCTTGTACGCCAGTTTCTCTTAAACTTTCTATCTGTTCCTGATAAGTGTCAACTTCGCTAGACTTTGTAGTAGCTTGACTACGCAAGTTTTCTAGTTCCATATTGTGTTTGTGTGCTTCTGTTTCTGTATTGTAGTGTGTAGCAGGAATCTGTCCAAGTTCTCCAAGTTGTGTAATAGCATCAAACCACTCTTTTTCTTGTTCATGATTTGTTTTAACTTGCTGTTGAGCATCACTAAGTTGTTCTTGTTTGCTACCTAAAATACTTTCTTGTTTTTCGTCGTGTAAATCTTGTCCGCAAGAGTGGCACTTGTGGTCTTTCAATAAATTGATTTCTTTGTTAAGTTTATCAATCAGCTTTTGCTGTTTAGTATTATCAGTTTGAATATTAGATAACCAACGTTCTGCTTCGTCTTTCAGCTTTTTCTTTTCTAGGTAATCACTTAACAGTGTATGATTGCTAAGTTCAGTTTGGATATCTATTTTTTCCAGTGTGTTTATTTGTTTCTGGATACCTTGGACAGTAGTTTCTTGTTGATCCCGCCAAATTTTCTGCCTGCGTTCCAAATCACTGATACTTTTCTCAATCCTGGAATTTGCTTCTTCAACTGCATTAATTCGATACTCTTCTTCTTTAATTGCATCTCTCGTTAACCTTTGTTGTTCTTTGAGAACCTCTGCTTTTTCACTAAGCATTGTTATGCCTAGTAACTGCTCAATAATTGCTCGCTGATCGTTTGCCCGCATACTGAGAAAAGGTTCTGTGTATGTGTTGAGTGCAACAATGTGTTTAAACATGTCATGGCTCATACCAAACAGTTTTTCTATTTGTGTCTGAGTTTGACGATTTTCACCTTGTGCTTCGTCTTCTTCAACATTCTCTTCGTTGACATAGTATTTAAGCACATTAGGCTTTCTACCCCGCTCAATGCGGTATTGAGTACCATCTATTACAAAATCCAGTGTAACCATCATGCTTTTGCCGTTGGTTTTGTTTACTAGATTGTCTTTTCTAATATTAGTAAGTGCATTTCCAAATATTGCATAACTGAGTGCATTTATAATAGTAGTCTTGCCAGTACCATTTCTACTACCATCTCCACCCAAGTCTACATTGTTTCCAAGTACAAGTGTTAGTCCATTATTAGTAAAACGTACAGCTTGTGTAACGTTGCCAACACTCATAAAGTTTTTTACAGTTAAATCTTTGATTACTATCATAGGTTGTTATATATGTCCACTAGCAGTTTCTTATCTATTAGATCGCTGTCCACAGCATTTAAACTATTATACACTATTTGGTCTACATTTTCAACTTCAATATCTTCTACTACTCGCCAATCTTGTGCATGTTCTTCTTTCTTAGTAGGCATAAGTGTTATCTCTCTTACGCCATACTGTTGACTAAATGTTTCTTTAATAAATGTTGCTTCTTCATAACTTATTGCAATATCCAGTGTAGCTCTACAATAAGTTTTGTTGTTGAGTATTACATCTGGTTCATCAATCAGTCTGCTCAAACTTACTGTTCTATAACGTGGACCTGCAAAGTCTATGTACTCAGGTTTACCTCCCCACTCTAATACCATCATACCACGCTCGTCGTCCCAAGCATCAGCATAGTTGTGTGGAAAAGGTGATCCCAAGTAATGTACATTGCCTTTGTTTTGCCGTTTGTGAAAATGTCCAGTAAACACATACTCTGGACCTTGCAAGTGTTCTGCATTCAGTTGTCCGTGGTCTGGCATTTCTACCATAGCATTCATTTTAAAGTAAGGAAGTTCGAAGTGTCCAAACATATATCTACATTTTGTTTTGCTTATGTGTGTCCACTCATCTCCAACTAACCACGGAACAAGTGCAACATCATCTTGTACAAGTGTTTGCTCGTTTATAAGATGAACATTCTCAAACAGTTCTGCATAAGGTAAACTGTTATAGTCACGTTTTTCTCTGTAATATAAATCATGATTGCCAGTAATCATGTATACTTGCTTAAATGCACGACTGAGCTTTGCTACGTTTTCCACACTATAGTTAAGTGTACTCACGTTTACACTAGCACGATGATGGTGCCAATCTCCTAAGAATATACAAGTTTCACAGTTTTGCTCTTTGGCTTGTTCAACAAACCAATCAACAAATTCTACACAATCGCGATTGTGTTGTTTGCTATTATTCTTGTTTCCGAAATGTATGTCCGTGAAACAAGCCGCACGGTTAAAGAATGTCATGGATTTCCGTTCACTCAGTTTAAACTTTCACTTAGTATAGCTTCATAACTATACATTGTCAATACCTAAACGTTGTATCCGTGTTCTTTACGTTCTTTGTCAGCTTTTTCGTCCCATTTGGCTCTTTCTGCCATCTCATGTTCAATTTGGCGTGTCCAACTAGGCATTTGACCTGCTTCTTGCAATAGGTCATCTCTTATGTTTTGATTACGTTTCTCTAGGTTAAGCACCCTAGTAAAACTGTTAGTAACTGCCGCTGTATAGTATGCAAATGGATTTTCACTTTTCAGTTCGTTAAACTGCAATCCAATCTGCGATAGTTGCAATAATGCATGACTACGCATCTCATCTACATATGTATATCCACGCCAGTTGCTACGCATACTGTAACGTTCGCAAAGTTTAATATACATCTTTGCTAAATTATTTGTAATTTTACCATGTTGTGTATTAAATTTACCGTTATCTAATCCACCTTCCCAATGACTACGCAAACATTCTTTTATGTCATCATTGATATAAGCATAATGTTTAAAAGGTGGAAAGTTGCATTTACTATGATGATCAGCAGTTGTTTTAGGTTTATTTTTTCTACCAGGTTCCAATGGTATATGATCATAAGTCATCAATCTAAAAACTAATGATTTCTCTTCAATTGTGTTTGGATCGATTTTAAAATTAATCTGTTTTGGTTTTTGACTTTGTTTTCTACTACTGTTGTCATACCATTCTAAATATGCTGTTTCATATGCTTGAGTACTTAATTGCCTAGCTCTATTTTCTTTAGCAGTTTGTATTACTTCTGGAAGTTTAATATCATCTATTGATTCTACTATTGTATCAAACCTACTATATTCATCGTCTAAGACATAACAATAGCTTAATTTGCTTTTGTGTATTTCTTTAAGCATATCTTTGTTGTTTAAATAATTTTGTTTCCTCATCGTAATTCCTTATTCTGATTTCATTATACACAATTTAATTCGAGTTGTCAATAACTACACATATAATTATTCTATAAATACAACTATAGGAGACACCAATGAGAATATCGCATTTGAAAGAAGATATTGCAAAAGATGTTGCTGTATTTTACGGTGGCAGATTCCAGCCTATGCACAAAGGTCATAACAAAGTGTATATGGGTTTGGTAGAGCAATTTGGTTCCTCTAACGTATTTATCGCTACTACAGTTAGCAAGACAGCAACACCGGAACGTGATCCATTTTCGTTTGAGGAAAAGAGAAAAATAATGAATGAGATGTTTAACATTCCTACTAGCAATGTTATTCAAACACAACCTTACAGACCAGATGTAAGTTTAACCGGAAAAGACCCTAACAACACTGCGGTAATATTAGTTTTTAGTGCTAAAGATGCTGGCAGACTCAAGCGTGGAGGTTTCCTCAGAGATTATGTACCAGGTGCTGAAATGGTGCCTAGTGACCAAGGTGCATACATATTAGAAGTACCAATCCAAGAAGGTGGCATGAGTGCTACAGACTTTCGAAATGGTATGAAAAATGACAGTCTAAATGACAATCAAAAAGTTATGCTGTTTAGAGAATTTTTTGGTTCTATTGAGCCAAAAACATACGAATTTGTAAGGGATAAACTAAATGCCGGTACTAGCTGAAAATAGAGCAAGACTAATGTTAAAACCTGGTGCAAGAAGCATTTACTTCAATGGTAATAGTATATTGTCTCCTCTAGTACCACATCATGGTATTATGTTTCCAATACAACCTGACATCACATATTCACAAAGTGTATCATATACTCCATATGACCTTACACATACCAACTATACATTCCAAGCATATAGAAATACACCTAGTCCTGATATACAGTTGACTTGTCAATTTGCTAGTGTTACAGATGAAGAAGCTAGATATACATATGCAGTGATACATTTTTTAAGAAGTGTTTCCAAAATGTGGTTTGGAGCAAATGAAGGCGCAAGCGGTGTTGCACCTGGTACACCTCCTCCTGTTTTATTGTTTAGTGCATTTGGTCAACAACAATTTTCAAATATTCCGGTAGTAGTTACACAGTTTAGTACGACTTATGATAGTAATGTAGACTTAAAATTAATCGATGGTAATTTACAAATTCCAGCAATGATGAATATGTTTATTGGAATTGCAGTTCAACAAAATCCAGATAGACAAAAGAACGTGTATAGTACTACTGATTTCATATCAGGTAGATTATATGGCGAGCAAGGATTTATTTAATGGCTACAAGATATAATGAAAGAAGTAATTACGCAGGTACAAGTCAAAACAAAAAGTATCTAGAATTATACGACCCACCGCTAACTACTGAAACACTTTCTGAACAGACAGTAACATTTGTAATAGAAGCAAAATACAATAGACGTCCTGATTTACTTGCATTTGATATGTATGGAAGTCCAAAAATCTGGTGGGTGTTTGCACACTACAACAGAGATCAATTAAAAGACCCTGTGATGGATTTTACGTCAGGTCTTAAAATAAAAGCACCAAAGACGTTTAGAGTATTAGGGGCTACCTAATGGCTATACAGCAAATCTTCGAAGATAACGTACTCAACAAGTACGATAACGTTACTTATAAATGGACCATGTATATGATGCGTCCAGAAGATGTCAATCAATATGATGCAATTCTAAATACAAATCCTCCTGCATATAGAATTATTGCTGAATCCGGAGTTGAGAGTGAAATCAACATCGAAAGTGTTGAACATGATATGAAACTTACGTTTAACAAGCGTATGACTGACAGAGAAGCAGTTGCAAATATGTTTAGTATACAACTTGTTGAACCACAAGGTGCAACATTGTACACAAGAATATTTGTTGCGGCTCAAGAATTAAAAATTATAAATCATCTTAAAGCATGTTATCTATTAGAATTAAAATTCTTAGGTTATCATGAAGATGGCTCACCAGCAAATAATATCACTTCTCCTTATTACTATGCTTGTACAATGACTGGTTTAGATTTTCAATACAACGAAGGTGCTACACGATACAGAGCTGATCTAATCGAAACTACACAAGATGCATTTAAAAGACTTACACTACACCTCAAAGAAGATCTTACAATACAAGCAAGTACATTTGGAACGTTCTTACAAAATTTAGAAGTTAAAGTAAATGAACAAGAAGCAAGGCAAGTCCTTAATAGTATTTCTAAACAATGGCCTCATGTTTACAGGTTTGCAACTGGAGGTAATGGAGCTGAAAGTTGGGGTAGCTGGGCTTTTGATACTGGTGCAGGCATAAGTGGTGAAACACCAGATCTTAGCAGTGTGAGTATTACAGGTAGTGGTAATTTAACTTTTGTAATCAAACAAGGTACAAGTATCAGTGATATTATTATTATAGCTTTGATGCAGACAAAAAACTTTAGAAAATTGCCTACAGATGACGGAGGATTTCACAAAGACAATCCAAATGATCAGGTAGCTAAACCACCTACATTTAGAGAACTAAGCAAATGGTTTGCTTTTGATTGTAAAACTGTGTACATGATATACGACACAGTTGCAAAAGATTTTGCAAAAGAGTTTACACTCAGTATAGCAGGTTATACTGTACCTGAATTATCGCATGATGCTAAAACATTCGAAGAAGTAGTTACTAACAAGTCAATACAAGTTGCAAGACTTAGAAATCTAGTAAGCAAAGAACTATTGAAAAAACGTTTTGATTATCATTATACTGGTCTTAACACAGAAGTTTTAGGTTTAGATATCTATTTAAACAACACTTACTATCAAATTCAAGCCCTAAACCAAGGTGAAGGTAGATTTGAAGGACAAAGTCAAGCTGGAGAAGGAAAACCAGATAATGAATTTAACCGTAACTCAACAGAGATCGATGCCTTAAAGAAAAAACTAAGGATCTTAGAAGATGAACTTGTAACACTCAGAGGACAGAAGGATAGTTTTTTCAGTGATCAAAACAGACTGAGAACAATGAATCCACCAGAACTAGCCGCCAAAGAGGCAGAGTTCAAAAATCAAATAGATGCAAAAGAAGCAGAAATAAAACAGACTAAAGAAGCAACAGAACAAATTGTAGAAAAAACTATACCGTTATTACAAGAAGCGGCGGCGGAAGAAAGACTAAGACAAGGCGCCGGAGTTAACTTAGTAAGTGGTGATAGATATCTTACGCAAAGTGAATTGTTTGGAAGAAGCAAACTTGATGATAATAAAAGTCACCCTGTAAGTTTTGATATTACAAACATTAATAGTAAAGCAACCAATGGTCCTGATGAAAATGACACAAGTGGTGCTGTTTTTCTAGGAGCTGTTGAACTTAATCTAAACAGTATGGGTGATTTAGTACAACAGCAAATTAATATTAGAGGAGATCCTTATTGGCTTGGCAGACCTAAAAGTAGAAAATCTACTTTGTTTGGTGCAAACTACGAAAAAGGTGGCGTAAGTTACTTTTTAAATGTTAACTTTCCTACATATCCAAATCAAGATTCAGGTTTGATGCAAATACCAGAAGCAAACTTTGGTATAGTAGGCGCTTATCGTGTGCATACTGTAGTTGCTAGATACCAAGATGGTCAATTTACTATGACGTTGCAATCCTACAGAGACATACAAACTAATGTTGGATTGTTATACGACCTATTGCAAAAAGGCACAATAGAAGCAGACGAAACTGACCAATTAGATCCAAATAAAATAGAAGAGCAAGGTGAAGGTGACAGTGAAGGCGAAACAACAGAAGAAAACCAAGGACCACAAATAATTGAACCTCCAGTAGATGGTGATGCAACTGGTGTAGTTACACAAAGTCAACTTGGTTCAAGTAAAATTAGAAATCAAGCGGTTGCAAGTGATTTAACTAGCATTCTACAACAAGCAGGTGCGGCGGCTGGAGTTAATGTTAATGTTACTAGTGGCGGACAACCTGCAAAAGGTAGTGGTGGTAGAAGAACAGGAAGTACAAGACATGATAATGGACATGCGGCTGATGTGCAACTATCATTAGCTAACGGAAGAGTGCTTAGTTTGAATAATCCTGGTGATGTGCCTATTATTCAAAACTTTATCAGAGAAACAAAAAGATTTGGAGCTACTGGTGTTGGTGCAGGAAACGGATACATGGGAGATAATACTTTCCATATTGACAATGCTAGTTTATATGGACAAGGCAGTGCAGGTTATTGGGGTGGACATTTCGACAATGGCACATACAGAGCAAGAAATGCTCCGCGGTGGTTAAGAGATATATTTACAGCATAGGAAAAAACAATGAGATACAACGCAAGTAATACACCAAGTCAAGGAGTACCAAGAACTACTTTTAACAAAAACGCAAGCGTCGGCGGTGTAGTTAAAAATGCTGGTTTGTTTGTAGGAAAAGTTATCGAGACAGTTGATGATCGCTATGAAGGTTATTTGCATGTAGAAATTTTTGGACAAGGCTATGTTGGCGAAACTGATAGCAAGGCAGAACGTGCAAATTATGTAAGAGTAAGACGAGGTAGTCCTTACGGAGGCAGTTATCAATTTGCAAATGCAACAAATAGCTACGGAATGAGTAGTCACCCACCAGCACCGGGTACATCAGTATTGGTTGCTTTTCCTGCTAATAGTAATACAGGAATAATGGTATGTGTACTACCTGATATTACAAGAAACGCAAGTGTTCCGACAGATCCTACAGCTTTTGTAGATAGTGAAAACAATGCTATTGGACCTACATTAGATCCAAGTGTAAAAAAACAAACAGGCAAGAATAAAAAACCAAGAGCTACTCCTGAAACAATTCAAAGCGAAGCAACAGATCAAAAAGACAAAATAAATGACAGTGAAATTACAAGTCAAGGTATTGGTTTAGACAGTATTAGAGGATTAAGCAGTAGTAGCCAAAGAAGAGAATCTCCTACACAAGTTTTTGGTTTTAACACACCGGGTGGACATCAGTTTGTTATGGATGATGGTACACTGCCTAACAGTGACACATGCTTAACTCCTGACAAAGAAAGAGAAGGTGGATTAAGCAAACTTACACGTTTTAGAAGTGCCGGCGGTGCTCAAATATTATTCCATGATGGTGTAGGGATTGTTTACATTATTAATCAAAACGGAAGCAGTTGGATTCAAATGGGAAGTGATGGCAAAATTGATGTCTATTCTGAGAGTGATATTAGTATGCACACAGAAACTGATTTTAATTTTCACTGTGGTGGAGATTTTAACATAGATGCTGATAGTATTAATATGAAAGCCAGAGGAACTGATGGTGCTACTATTGAAACTGCAACTGGAGAATTTAATTTACATGCAAACAAAGATATAAAATTAACATCTGATCTAAATGGACACATAAAATGTAGTGGATTTATTAGAGAAACAGCAAGTTTAATTGATATGAATGGTCCCGAAGCCACAGCCGCTACAAAAACCACTGCTAACAATCTCACAGTTAATAGAACAGTAAAAGAAAGTATTACAGGTAGAGTACCCGAAGCAGAGCCTTGGGGCGGACATGATGAGGAACAAGAAAACGTTCCACAAGCCGCTAGTCCTGATACTAACTTTGCCGCAACTGATATTGACATGGCAAGTATTATGAATAATCAGCAACCTGCTCCTGAACAAACTACACAGCAAAAATCAAATACAAGAGTTGCCAATCCAAGAGCATTTGCAAAGGATGTGCCAAGATGACAACTACAGTTGAAGAAAGATTTACAAGAAATTGGAATGACTACACAGTAAAGGATCATACTGCATATCACACTGTTCTCAATATAGCAAATGTAACATCTAGTCAAAAAGCTATAGATTGTGCATTAGGCTTTTTCTCAAATTACAGTGGATTTGATCAAACTGCATACGGAGAAGGAAGTTATATCACAGGATTAACTGAACAACAAGCATTTGATTTATGGAAAGATGCTTACAACAAACAAGAAATACTTGCTAAAAAACAATTAATATCAAATGGAATCGCAACAATTACTCAATCAGTTTATGATGCAATAATACTTTATCATTGGGCAACAGGCAAATTGTTTAAAGTATTTCACGGAAAAGTAATTTATGAAATATTACCTGTACTAAAACAAGGTAAGTATGATACTTTAGCTGATATGATTATAAACAGTCAACTTAACAAACCTTTGTGTATCAAAATAGCAACTATTCTAAGACTTGCAGATTACGGAAAGATTAAAACGAGAACATGGTATCGCAGTAATGGCGTATTCAAAATACGTGATTTCAATGAAAAAGGTACACTAAACAATGATCAACTGTCAAGAGCAAGATTTGCTTACTATGCCGAGACAGGAAATTTTTTGCCCAACACTCCGGAAGGACTAAGCAGAAAAATTGTTACAGATTATAACAAAACTTTGGTCACACAAATTTTTACTTTTGACGGGTCTTCTACCAGCTTTAGTCTGCTTGCTAATGCTAGTATGAGTCCAGTAGAAAAACTAGCAGTTACTATAAATGATGAAATACAACAGCATTTCTTTGATTTTACTTTGGACGGATTTACAGTTACAATTACAAAAGCAATGAATACCGGTGATATTATAAAAACAACTATAAAGATTTAACTGAGTATTTAATTTTACCATAAATAATAGTATGGTAACCTACATCGGATATAGCACAATAGACAGCATAAGTGGTAGTAAAACATTAACAGATGTTAATCTTGCCAAACGTGATTTATTAAATCATTTTTACACAAGACGTGGTGAAAGGGTAGGATTTCCTAGTTTTGGAAGTATACTACCTAATTTAGTATTTGAACCATTGGATAGTGCAACAGAAAGAGAAGCATTAGATGATGTAAACAAAATTGTTAACAATGACCCACGTTGGCGAGTATTAGAAACACTTCTAAGTAAACCCGATGATCATACATTAGAAATTAAAGTTAGGTTAGAATACAACGACACAGGAACAGCAGAAGAACTGTTTCTGAGATTTATAGGTGAAGAATAATGGCACAAGGCGCAAGACAAGCTAGTTTATTTGCCGCAGAAGACTTTACAGTAGCATACGAAAGTTTTGCTCAAGCTAATCTGCAAGCATATGATTTTGATACAATCAGAACTGCAATGGTAAACTATATTAGCACAAACTATCCAGAAAATTTTAATGATTACATTAATTCAAGTGAATTTATAGCACTTATCGAATTAATGGCATTCTTAGGACATAACCTAGCATTTAGAGCTGACCTCGGGCAAAGAGAAAACTATCTAAGTACAGCAGAACGCAGAGAAAGCGCCTTGCGTATTGCTGAATTTTTAGGATATACACCTACTAGAAATGTTGTTGCAAGTGGTTATTTAAAAATAGATACAGTTGAAACAAATGAACAAGTTTTTGATTCAAACGGAAACAGTTTAGCAAATGTTAACACACAGTTTGAAGATGCAACAAATCCAACAAGCTACCAAAACTTTTTAACTATTATGAATGCTATTTTTCAAAGTAGTAGTAAGTTTGGATCTCCGTTTGCTACATCAACAACGGGAACGGTTACAAATGAAATTTATAGAACAAATAGTACCAATAACACAGCTACAAGAGAATTTACAAATAAAATAAATGGTGCTAGTGCTACATTTAGTTTGTACAGTGCAGGAGTTGATACTGCAACAAACGCACTAATAGAAAAGATTCCTAATCCTTATGGTGCAGTTGACTTACTTTATAGAAATGATAACAGTGGATTTGGTTCACCAAACACAGGATTCTTTATTGGATTTAAGCAAGGATCTTTATCATTCAAAGACTTTGAAATCAACAACGGATTGCCTAATCTTTCAGTTGATATCAATGCAGACAATGTAGCCAACGGACAAATTTGGGTACAGACTGTTGACGAAGTCGGACAAGTACAAAAAACATGGACAAGAGTTGATAGATTGTTTGGCGCAAGTGCAATGTTTAACGCAAGACAAAATAAAATACGTGATATCTATTCTGTAAGCAGTAGAGAAAACGACCAAGTAAGTATTGTATTCAGCGATGGCAACTTTGGTAATATTCCAAGGGGAATTATTAGAGTCTGGTATAGAACAGGACTTAACCAAACATATAGTTTAGTACCTGATTCGTTTAATCAAACTTCATTTAGTATTGATTACATTAGTTCTTCAGGTAACCTACACACTGCTAAGTTTAGAGCAAGTTTAAAATCTATTGTTAGTAACGCAAGCGAAAGAGAAACAGTATCTAGCATTAAAGCTAATGCTCCTAGATTCTTTGCTACACAAGATAGAATGATTACAGCAGAAGATTATGCAATTACACCATTGACTGCTAGTGAGAATATTAGAAAAATTAAAAGTATAAACAGAGTACACAGCGGACACAGTAGATTCAGAGATATATACGATCCAACTGCAACTTACAGTGATGCTACACAGTATAGTGATGACATTTATCTTTATGAACAAGGTATTACAAACAGAAGTGTAATTAGTTTACCGTCAAGTTTAACTGGTACACAAATATATGACAAGTATATTAAACCTATGCTTGCTGATCCAGAAATATTTAATTTTTACTACAGCAGACAAGGATGGTCATCTACAACACATGATGCAAAGTATGATTTCAACAACACTATAGATGGAATTACATTCTTTAATTCCAGTGGCACTGAAACAAATGTTTTTAGATGGAATCAAATTACAAGAGGCAGTGATGGTTGTAGCGGATATTTTACTTACAATAGTATTGTACAAAGAGTTGGAGATACAGCAACAAATAGTTTAAAGAAAGCTGATATAAATGGACTAGTTGAATTTATTGATTCTCCTTATAAAATGGGATATATCAGTGATGCTACAATATTAAGTGCAGGTAGTGGATACACAACTACACCTACAGTTACAATTACTGGAAAAGGTAGTGGTGCTACAGCGACTTGTACTATTGCTAATGGAGCAGTCACTAGTATTGCAATTACTGACAGTGGCAGTGGATACGATCAAAGCACAAGTATTTCAATTACTGGCGGTGGCGGAACAGGTGCTCTTGTAAAAGGCACTATTGTAGACGCAAAGACACAATGGGTAAAAGTAGACAGACTTTATAAAAATGGACTAGGTGATGATAATAGTGCAGGCAATCCAACAGGTATTGATAATACTGGTAAAGGTTCAATAGTGCTTAATGCAGTTGTTAGCAGTGGAGCAAGAGTAAGACGAATAGTTCCAAGATTAAGCATAGATTTAGATGAAACAACTAGAACAAATGTAATTGCAAAAATAAACAATAAAAATACTTTTGGATTACGATACAATGCAAGCTCGCAGAAATGGATTATTATTGATAGTGCAAATCTTCCAGCCAATAGCACAACACTTAATTCAGTTGCCAACTGGAGTTTAGAACATGCAGGCGATGGAAGCAGTACTGGTATTGACAATAGTTGGGTTGTAAGATTAAATCATGGCACAACAGAATGGGAAATGCTAACAAGAAGAACGCAATACATTATAGGAAGTGCGAATAAGTTGAAGTTTACTAATCTAAACTTTAATAACACATTTAGTAGTGAAACAAACAAACCTCTCAGAGATAATATTAAGGTATTGAAGATCAATTCTAAGAGTGAATCTGACCCAAATCCATTGGGAAAAGATTACAAGTTTAATGCATACGGATACTTTACATATGCAGATGGTTACACAGATCCAAATAATATTAGAGTTACACTTGCTGATCCTGACAATGATGGTTATCCAAATGATCCTGAAGCATTCAGCAATATTGTAGGTAGTTCAACTATAAAGTTAGGAACTAAAACTGTAGATGGATTTAATTATACAACAATAGACCCAGATAGCGGAACAACAGTTGTAAGTGGAGTTGGAAATTTACACACACAATACAACAGAATAGCTGACTTGAATTCATTGATTGATCCTAGTACAACTAATATTATTGATACATATGTTCTATTAAACAGTTTCAACAATGAGTATAGGAATTGGGCACAGTATGATGGTAGGGCAGAAACACAACCAAATCCTCCAACTATAAGTGAACTTACAGATACTTTTCAAAGTTTAAACACTAAAAAATCTATAAGCGACCAAGTGATTTATAGACCAGTAAAATATAAACTATTGTTTGGAGATCTAGCTAGTGGTGAACTGCAAGCAACATTCAATGTTACAAAAACAAGCAACAGTACAATAAGTGACACAGAAGTCAAGCAGAGAGTAATTGGTCTTATCAATCAATATTTTAACATTGATAATTGGGACTTTGGAGAAGATTTTTACTTTACTGAAATGGCGGCTTTCATACATAATAACATGATTGGTGAGATAAGTCAAGTAACAATTTCAAGTGTAAGTAACCCAGCAGATGGTACAAGTTTATTTGAAATTTCAAGTAACAGTGATGAATTGTTTTTACCGTTAGTAAAACAAAACAATATTACTGTACAAAGTTCATCTAATGCTAATTTAACAACTATAGGTGAAAATACAAGTGGCAACATTTCTGCAAGTAATGTTTCTAGCACATCAGGCGGAGGCTACTAATGAGCGAACGTAAACCGAATCCTAGTTTAGCACCTAATATACAGAGGCCAGGCGAAAGTTTAGAAAAAACAGGTACCAAACGTGTAACTGAACTGCTACCCGATATTCTCAAAACAACTGTAAACAAACAATTTTTTGATTCAACATTTGAACAATTACTAGCTAGTGGTAGTTTAGAATCCATTAAACATTTTGTTGGTGAAACTACAGGTGATGATGTTAGAGATGCGGTTCCAGCTATAACTGACAACTATTTGCTTGATAATAGATCTAATGATCCGTACCAGTTTCAACCTGGAATGGTTAACAAGAATGAAGACAATAGTATAAGCCATGCACTAGCATATGATGACTTATTAAGAAGTTTTGATTATAATGAAGTTGATACAAACAATCATCATAAATTTTTAGCTGAAGTAGGATACACACTAGACTTACCCATTAACTATGATATGTTTATAAACTATCACAGATACTATTGGGTTTTAGATGTTATGCCACCGTGTGAATTACAATACACAACTGGATTTGATATGGATACAATCAATGGCGAAACATCCTATACAACTCCTGTGATGAAAAATGGTAAAACACTTACGTTAGAAAACGGAATGAGAATAAAACTTGCTCCGCATACTGTAGACAGATTTACACAAACCAATAGTGCAAATACTACTTTTACAGCAACAGTACAGAACGGGGTTCAAGACTCGTTACGAGTTTATAAAAATAACTCAAAACAAGATATTACAACAGATTATACATACAACGCAACAACTGGTGTTGTTACCTTTACAACTGCACCAGCAGTGAACGAGGAAATAGAAATACACACATACTATTCCTATAGTACTTCAGGGACTTATGAGAATGATGCAATTCTTATAGTTGACGGAGTTGGAGATCCAAATGGTATAGTACTAACAACGCAATTTAGTCCAGGACAATACGAAGGCAAACAAGGCAAAAGAGTGTGGTGTAATATTACAACCTATAGTGCTCAAGAGCCAAGTGGATTTGACGAAGATCAATATAGTTTTGATTTTAGAAAATTTGATCTCAGAGAACATAGAATGACTACAAGGGACTACACTTGTGAACAAAGACAATCACCAGATCAAAGTGCATGGAGTAGAAGTAATTTATGGGTGCATGAAGAAACAATTAAAAATGCTTTGATATATCAAGGTGTAACAGATGATGTCTATACGTTGGATCGTTACAGAGCAGTTAGACCGATCATTGAATACAAAGCAAATCTAGAGAAATTTAATTTTGGTAAAAAACATGTTGTAAATGTAGATCATGCATTAGAAAGTGCAATAGATCCAGCAACTGTAATAGTTGGACAAACAAGTTTTAATGTATTTCCAATTGGATTTAATACTGAGTGGACAGCAAGAGGATATGACTTTGGAGAAAAAGTTAAAGTAACAAGCGGATCGAGTCCTAACTTTGTAATTACATATTGGGAATGTGTGAAAGCACATGGTGAAGAACGCAAACCAACACATGGTGAACATTTAGAATTCTGGGAGCAAGTTACTCCTGTAGAATTAGAAAACAATGACTTAATTATATTCTTTAATACTACAAATAGTGCATACACCAATAAAATTTTTACAGTTACCGGAGTAGGCGTTAGTATAGCACTAACCGAAACATATAACTTTGATGGTAGCAATAGTGCAACACAATTAACCGCTGGCGAAAAAATACTAATTCTCAATGGTCATAATGTTACTGATAAAGTTTTGGCTGGTGAGAGTATATCAAACAGAGAAGCTCCACTAAGTGGTAGTGAGATATATTTCGACGGCACTACATGGATACAAAGTCAACAAAAAGAACACAGAAGTCAGGGTATGAAAGTACAGCTATATGATGTAGACTTAATTAAGTTGGATAGTGCAACACAATACCCAGACAGTGATTTTAACGGTTCTACTATTTTTGATTTTGTACACAGTACTACGAGTAGTTATGATGATGCACTAGGGTTTAACGCTGAGTATGTTGATTATGGAAATACACCAGGTCTAAATTTTGATGCACAGCTATTGAGTAAAAAGTCTACCTATGTACAAAAAAGTAGCGATGGTAGTAAAAATCAAATCAAAAACATAATAGGTCAATACTATTATAAAGATTTTGTTAATGACAGATATTACAACGGCTGGACAGCAGATAGATTTGGACAGGTTGTTAAAAAACGTATTAGAAAAGTAATTACTGATCCTTCAAAACCTTTACTAGTAGATGTTGGACATTCAAAAACAATTTCTGATAGATACTACAACATATTCCAAGAAAGTAGTACACTAGCAGTAAGCACACAGCCAACAGCAAATGTATCTGATGGCAGAGTTACTAGGGTTGGCGGCAAATTACCTACATTGTTTTTCTTTAACGATAACACCTATACAATATCAACACACTTTCCTCAAGCAGAAATAGAGTTTGTAAACATGGATGGTTCTCCAGTTGGTGGTGGCATTTTGAGAACAGCGGGTAGTGGCAACACTTTTACTATAGTAATTACAACACCAACTGTTAACAGTATAAAGTATAGATTAGTTTCGGATCCAGCTAAGTTTGGCGTAATATTTTTTACCGAAAATGCAAATGAAACAAATGTTGAAGTAAGGAAAAATGGTAAAGCATTTACAAACTTTACACATACAAATAACATTGTAACCATTAGCAGTGGACTAGTATTAGATGACATTTATGAATTTGTATTCAAATCAGATGCAAATTATAGTGCTACAGGCGAAGGAAACTTTGAAGTTGCAAGTACACAACTTAGTAACCCACTCAATCAAAATTTTGAGAAAGTAAGCTATGGAGATCTTATTAGACATTTGACTTCACAAATGAAATCAAATCCATTGTTTACAGGAAACTTGCACGGCACAAACAACTATAGAAACATTGTGCAAACACATGATACAGGTGGACTGATAAAACAACAACCATTTAGTACAGAACTAGCAAACCAATTATTGGTTGATAATAATACTAATCCATACAGTGCTTTGCAATTTACAAATGCAAATTACAACGAATTTATAAACAAATTTAAAAATAAAATTACACAGCTTCATAATAGTACAGAAATAAACGTACCAGTGTACCAACTAGTTGACAAAACACTTGAAGCACTAAACATTGGAAAGAACAGTAGCAATGCTTTTGCAACCAGTCAAATGGCAATGTATAGAGATTATAAAAGTTTTGATGGTAGTTGGGTACTCAATCAAACACCTACATTTGATTTACCAGAAGAAGTAAACATTTATGATGATACATTTAATCATGTACAAGTATGGATACAAATTCCAGATTCAAATGGTGAACATATTTGGAGAGGACTGGTTAAAGATGTAGATTACACAATGGACGATTATAGTGTAACAGTTACATTAAGTGGTATAACTTTTCCAGGCTCTGGTAAAAACAATATTCACATAAGATGGTACAAAAGAGGAAGTGTAAGTTTTGTACCTTACAGTGCAGTCAAACTAGGAATGATAAAACCATTTGTTCCTGAATTAAGAACGGACTACAGTAAAGATAGCACAGGCACAGCAACAGATAGTGTTATTATTGGACACGATGGTAATGTACATGTACGAAACGGAACAGAATTATACGCTAGAACAGTAGTAGGATTTGATCCTGTAGATGCAGGATTATGGGATCTGGAACTGAGAATATACAATAACCTTAACAGTAATCTTGACAATGTTGTAAATCAAAGCACCTGGACGCCAAATGCTCATAGACCAGCAGTGTATACCTGGAGTGAAGTAAACAATACAATTAGAAGTGAATTTAACAAATACAAATCTGCTAACAATATTGTGGCTCTCAATAGTACAACATACTTTGATGGTAGCGATAAGTTTACTTGGAACTACAGTACTGTGTCTCCTAACATTGGTGGCTGGAGAGGCATATATCATTACTTCTTTAGAACTGATAGACCACATACTCATCCTTGGGAAATGTTAGGATTTAATAAGAAACCTACTTGGTGGGACGCAAACTACAGTTGGACTGATGCACCAAAACGTACTGCACTTTTACTAGCACTTGAATTTGGTAAAACAAGTAATCCAAGTAGTAGTGATACATATGATGTTGATTACAGTTATAAAAATTACGATTGGCAAAATAACACATTGGTTACACTGTTAGGGGCATTAAATGATCCTATTACAGCAGGTGTATGTTCTACGCCAACACTAACAGATAGACAAAAAGATTTTGAGTTTGGAGACTGGGGTCCTGTAGAAGCTGAATGGCGCAGAACAAGTCAAGGAAAGATTGCAAACATAATTTCATTTATGAGAACAAGACCATTAATTGCACTTAACAATTATTTTAGAACACAAAGAAGAGTAGTTAAAAATCTTGCAGGCTATGATATACCTTACATTATGGATATTGCTTACAAAGGATTAAACAGTTGGGCAGACATGGCATTAACTGGATCCAGCAACATAGGTAAAATTATTGAAAGTGTTAATATTATAAATCCAGGAAGTGGATATACTAGTTCGCCTAATGTGATTGTTACAGATAATTTTGGTAGCGGTGGATCTGTTGTAGTTAAAGTAGAAAATGGATCTGTTGTTGGAGCCAAAGTAAATTTCCAAGGTGTACAATATTATAATAGACCTCAGCTAGATGTAAGCACAGGTAATGCAGTATTAGATCCTATACTAGCTGACGATACTAAAACATATTTTGATGGACTAGCAAATGCAATTATTGAATTTGGTAACACATACGGCACAGATGCAGATGCTTTAGCAAAAAGATTTTATAACATAAGTTTTAGACCTATAATTAAAGCAGGAGGCTTTGTTAGTAGAAATCAACAGTTTATTTTAGAAAGCAGTCAAGATAAAGGTAGAGTCTTTGTACCAGAAGAAAATATTGATACAATTTTATATACAAACAAACCTTCACAAGAATATTTCTTTGGTGGTATCAAAGTAAACAAAACTGCAAACGGTTATACAATAGATGGTTATGACAATAGCCTAGCATACTTTAACTATTATAAGCCAAGAACATCTACTCCAGGTATTACTGTAACTTTTGAAGGAGTTACAACTGTACAGGTGTTGAGATATAACGAGTATGAGAATATTCTATCACAGTTGGATTACAATACTGAACTTACATCAATCCAAGAAGTGTACAACTTTATTAATGGATATGGTCATTACTTGAATACCTTAGGATTTAATCAGCAATGGAGATCTTCTGCAAGCAACTTTGTAACTTGGGCAGTAGGCTCAAGCACCGTACAGTTACCGCTTATTCCAGACTCATCCAAAGTTACAGTCAATGACGGACAAGATGGTTACTTTGATAATATAGACAAAAAATATGACGGAGTCTACAATATTATAGATGCTAACGGAAATCAGATTAGAGCATATGATGTTTTAATTGACAGAAAAAGTATGGAGCCAGATAGCGAAACAGTATTCCAAGTAAAGGATGAAGAAGCAACACAAATTTATGGTATAAGGCTTTACAAGGTACAACTTGAACACATATTCATTTTTGATAATATTACAAATTTCGACGATGCTATACACGATCCTACTATTTTCCTTGCACACAAAAGAATTATATGGAGAGGAAGTAGAACAAAAAATTGGAATGGTAAATTATATTCACCAGGCTATATTGTAAATGAAAATTCAATACTTCCAAACTTCGATACTACAGCTAGAGAAGTAGATCAATACTATGGTAGAACAAAAACCTTAGGCAACAAACAGATAAGTGATATAGCAAGATTCAACGCAGGATATAATAGACCAGAATGGAGTCATAAACTTGATTTAGATGATGATGCAGTTTATGAATTTGTAAAAGGTAGTTACAAGTATAGAGGAACAGATCATGCTCTGAGTGCATTTATGAGAAACAATAGTCTGTTTGACGGAAACGCTACAGCAGAACTATTAGAAAACTGGGCAATAAGAACTGCTGATTTTGGTGATACAAGAAAAAGAGAAACACTAGAATTTCAAATTACACCTGATTTATTAACAACAAGTCCTCAACCTGTTAGATTTACAGATGGATTGAAACATGATGTGCTGAGTGATATAGTGATTGACATAGACAGTATTAGTCCATTAAAAGTTTACGACAGTGGAACAACTTTTAATACAAGACCCGTAAACAATTACAAAAGTACTAGTGATGAATTATTCGATAGCGATCTCAACAAAGCAGGATTACCATTATTACTAGAAAGTGATTATAGAGTAATCAACAAAGAAGACTTCACACAGTTTCCAACTGAAGTAAAACCTGCATATGACCACAGTGGTGATTGGCAAGATATTGGACAATGGGATAGTACTGTAAGTTATAAGTTTAACGAAAAGGTACTTTACACCGGTAGAAGTTGGGCAATGCTCGACGAAGATGGAAGCAGTGGATTCAGTACAGCAAACGATCCTATTGATGTGTTAGGATCTAATCAACTTCCTGTAATACCTAGTGCAGGACAAACTTTAATTATTGACGGTAATACTATTACCCTATCAAAAACAGCAACAAGTCAAACTAGAAATACAATTACTGTAACAGGTAGTAATAATATATCTAGTAGCAATGTTGTTACACATGGCTCTACAGTAATATTTGGTGAAAGTTCAACAAACAATACAACAATTACTTTTAGCAATAGTGTTATCACTACAACTTTTAATGACATAACAAAAACAGGTTCAGTAATTAATCCTTCGTTTACAGGTAGTAATTCATCTACACTTATTATCGACGGAACTACAATTACATTCAATGATACAACATCCAGCAGTTCAAATATTACTGCACAAACAGCCTACGAAAATGCCTTTAATGCCAGTTGGACACAAAATCAGTCTAGTATTGCTTCAACGGCTACAACAAGGATATCAAGAATAGAAGGTCTAAGAGCGGCATACATTGCATCTAATAGTGCGGCGGCATGGACAACTTGGATTACAACTTACTATGCAAATAACGCAGGTCTTAATATAAGTCAGTTAATAACTGAAATTGGGTTAGCTGGTTCTACGCAAACAGCGGCACAGTTTTTACTGGATCAAGACTTAATTATTATCAACAATATTCAAGGAACAAATTATATAGGAACAAATGTAGCAAATGGTACAGAAACAGTTGCACCAGCTGATATTACAAATTCACAAGCGGCATTAAACAATGGTAGCTTTACTGCTAATATAGCCAACTATCTTAAAAGTGCATCAAATGCCTCGACTACGTTTACAATAAACACAATAGTAACCACACAAAGCAGTAGTAATTTTAAAGTTTATCAGTTGTCGGATATTATACAAGAAATTAATGATGCAAGTATTAGTAATGTAACAGCAAGTGCAGATACAAGTAGTAAACTAAAAATAACTAAAACCACAAATGATAATACAACATCTTTTTCATTAAGTATTAGTGTAGGTTCTCTTAATAATACAGTTGGATTTAACAGTGCTACAGAAACAATTAACAGTACAAGTTCTAGCACACAATCTACACCAAATCTTACAATACAGCAAGTGCTAGATCAAATTAATGGTGCAGGAGTCAGCGGAGTAAGTGCTCAGTTAGGTACAAATAACAATACAGTATTACAAATTAATGCAACACTGCCTAACTTGTTTATTGGTAGTGGTACAGCAAATAGCGTAATTGGATTACCTACTGGACTTGTACCAGCAACAGTAACAACTGCAACATCATCTATAGGATTGAATATTACTGATATTGTAGAAAGAATTAATAGTGCGGCTATAAGCGGAGTAACAGCAGTCAACCAATCCAACAAAGTCAAACTTACAAGCACAAACAGTACACTTGTAATTGGTTCTGGAACAGCTAACAGTACAATAGGTTTAATAGCTCAGACTTATAGTGCAACACAATCACAAGTTAGTGCAGTATTCAATGCTTTGGTTGATGCAAACGGCGTTCCGGTATTCAAAGAACAAAGCAACGATCCAAACATTTTCAATATATGGGTAGCAGATGACAGTGAGTTTGGCAATTACAACTTGGGATATCAAGTTTATCAAACTATGGACTTTGGTATGTACACTTATGATATTTGTGCAGGTGTAGTAAGTGCTGACGAAGCACAGATAAAAGTAAGAAGACAAACAGGTGATACACAAGCACATAACTTATCAATTGGAGACTACATACTGGTTAGAGGCAGTGATAGTGTTCCTAACATTGATGGTATACATAGAGTAACAAGAATTGATAATGATCCAGCAATATTCTACATAGATGAGTTTATTGAAACAAACGGGCATGTGGGTAACATTTATCCTTTAAGAAAAATGAGATTTAAAAGTTACGCAGATTTAGAAGCAAATAGACAAGACAAAGTTAATGATATTTTCAAATATAATTTTGCAGATATAAGACAAAACAATACAAGCAATCCAATTTATGCTTTTGTAGATGATGATGGCACAGGTACTAGTGCAGTTTATAGTTGGCTAGGTACTTGGAGTGAAAATAATGGTCATGTTGGTTCGTGGAATAAAGTTAGATCAGGTATTAAACAAGCAAGAAATGATCTCATTGAAAACATCAAACTTTATAATGCAGATACACAAACTACTATAACAAACCTTGAAATATTTGATCCAGCAAAAGGAATACTATTTGGATTTGTAGATAATGAAATAGATTTTAAAATTACAAATGATATTGCAAATTACAATTATAATAACATAGACGGTGAAGTTATTAACGTAGAAGCATGGGGAAGACAACATATCGGAAAACGCTGGTGGAATACAAGCACATCTGTTTACCTAGATTATGAACAAGGTTCAATAGACTATCAACAAAATAATTGGGGTAGACTAGCTGATGGTGCAAGTGTTGACATTTATGAATGGACAGCAAGTCCTGTGCTTCCAGAACAATGGGTTGACTTAGTTTCTAAAAAAGTTCAAGTAGATGGTAACGAAGCAAGTGGCGAAGTTTACGGCAATGTAATAAATGGTCAAACTGTATATAACTGGACAGAAGAAAACTATTATAACGATAAACGAAAACAAACTGAGACAGTTTATTACTTCTGGGTAAAAAATAAAACTTCTAGTGTAAGAAAGAGTAATTATAATATACTTCAAGTAGCTCAAATAATAACCAATCCTGCTAATTTTAATCTTGCATGGGCGGCTCAAACAGGAAATGATACTATATTGCTAGCAAACATTAGACCATTTGTATCAGAAAGCACAGTAGCACAAGTAAATCTGAAAGTTACAAGTAATGCTAGTTCAATGCAAGAGTGGTTAATGTTAGCTGAAGGTGATCCTAATTGTACTGTACCAGAATACTTGCATATTAAGATGCGTGATAGTTTAGCTGGATTCAACAGGTACAGCGTAGATTTCCCATTTGGAGATTGGTCAAGTTCATCAGTATATGTAAAAGATGCAGTAGTAAGAGAAAACAATGAGTTTTATATTAGTTTGGTTGATAACAATGTTAATCAACAACCTAATTTAGATACAAATATGAGTCATTGGAGTAGAGTATATGACTTTAATTTTGTTGAAAGCACACAAAGTGATGATATTAGTATATGGAGAGGACAGCCTGTACCAGATTTAAAACTGCACAAGTATAACAGATACGGACATCAAATACGTCCAAGACAAAGTTTGTTTAGAAATTTAAAAGATGCTAGACAAAACTTTGTTCATAGTGTAAACTCATTGTTAAGTGAAGTAAATGTTATTGACGAAATTAATAATTGGGAAAATGCATTTAGTACAACGTTTGTTGAAGGTACAGTAACTTACAGAGTAAAAGATTATGTTAATTTAATAGATTGGCATCTTGTAGAAAAAGATAATGACGGGAATGTTACATATAGGTTCAATCCAAATATAGTAGCTGACTTAGTTTACGATACATTTGACGATTACTTAAATGCAGGAGAGCCTGAGTCAGATGGCAGTTATGTGTTAATTAAGTCTTCATCTCCTGGAGCAGATATTGATAGAAGTGAAATGTACCACTTTACAGGAGGCACAGATAAACTGGTTTTCAAAGAAAAAGCAACAGTACAAATCAGTGAGGAAATGTGGAATCAAGCAAAGTTTGGACATGGGTTTGATACAATTGGTTTTGATGTAACTCCTTTTGATAGTTGTAGTGATAATGTTATTGGTAAACTTATGGATCTACTTAGAACAGAAATATTCATAGGCAGACATCATGTTATGTACAATAAAATGTGGTTTAAACTATTATACAATGCAATACTACAAAACACAGCAAGTGATTTTGCATTCAAAACAACTTATACACACCTAGGAGTAAAGAGACCATTGCTTACTGAAAAGCAAAATTATCAAGAATACAATATACAAACTGTTGAAGATTTTGTTAAAGATATTAAACCATTCCATACAAAACTTCTAAGCAGTATGGAAAGCAATACCTTTGGTGAATCAACTAACATAGAGATAGACGAAGAACCTAGAACTGGCGTTATTACTTTGAAGTATGAAGATCACAGCACCAGAGATTGGGCATGTGATGTAGTATTAACTGGAGGTCAATTTGGTGTACCTCACAATACAAACTTAGATGAATCTCAATTCACAACTGCACAATCTAGTTTTACTGATATCTACAACGGCAATGTGTTTATACAACCTGTTTGTGAAGGTTGGGGCGAAGAACTTGTTCCTACAGACTTCACAGAGAATATCAACATGCTAGTACAAACAAACGCAAGCGGTTCTGTTACAGTTACAGCAGGTGCAACTTACAGTGTAAATTCTGAGGAAACTGGTCCTAGAGGAATTACATTTAACAACGATGGAACAAAAATGTTTGTTTGTGGTACAACTGGAGATGATGTGAATGAATATACTCTTTCAGTTGGATTTGATTTAACTTCTACAGTAACCTTTATAGACAG
>CESQ01195478.1_pt1 | contig 27027 bp, 9 predicted proteins | sample 361401 | NCBI WGS metagenome assembly CESQ01 (sample SAMEA2622119, study PRJEB7988) | marine metagenome | isolation source: saline water (ENVO:00002010), including | reverse complement strand
CCATTCACAGTAGACTATACAGGTTTCGGATGGTTATTAATTAAGAAGGGCGTTTTTGAACATGAAGGTATGCCTTACCCATGGTTCGCTCCTAAGATGCAAGTCTTCGAGAGTGGCAGTGTTCAAGACATGTGTGGGGAAGATGTATCTTTCTGTCTCGATGCAAAAGATGCAGGTTTCGAGATCTGGTGCGATCCACGAATACGTGTAGGACATGAAAAAACAAGAGTTATATAATATTATAGTAAACGATAAGGTGATATTCTCTAGTCTATCTCAAATGGAAATGTTTGAGAGACTAGAAGACCTCTCGATAGAATTCTATCAGACAGGTACACCGCATCCTAATCAAATTAGAACTGAAATTATTACGGAGGATTAAATGCCAGTAAGAACTAAGACAGGTTCATGGGGTTCGCAAGAATTTATTGAACAAACGCCGAAGAAATCTCGACAAGGAAACGGCAAGCATTCAAAATATTCAGCAACATCCCGTAACTCGTCTCGAAAGAAGTATAGAGGACAAGGAAAATAACTTAAGCGTCTCGAAAGGGACGCTTTTTTAATGCTAAATATTTTGATCTATGATTATTCCTAATAATAGGTATAAATATATTAAGAAAACTGTTTATTATTTCTAATTTAAAATGAAAACAAGGATATCTAGGTCATTTAAAGATATTAGTTTGTCCTTTAAGGCACATCCAATAACAAAAGATATTGGGGCTATTAAGAACGAAGATGCAATTAAAAAATCTGTAAGGAACTTAGTTCAAACTATTCCGAGAGAAAGATATTTTAATTCTATCTTAGGTAGTGATGTTACTGGTCTTTTATTTGATTTTGTAGATTTTGGTACTGCATCCAATATTGACCGCCAAATACAAACAACAATCACTAACTTTGAACCAAGAGTTGAAAATTTAGATATAGAAGTAATACCCAGACCAGATGATAATGCATTTGAAGTTATTATTCATTATGATATCGTCGGACAACAGTTTCCTACACAAGAGTTTTCCTTTATATTAGAAGCCACAAGATAATATGCCTATTACTAAATTTACCAATCTAGATTTTGATCAAATAAAATCTTCAATAAAGAGTTATCTTCGGGCAAATTCAGACTTTACTGATTTTGATTTTGAAGGATCTAATTTATCAATGCTAATTGATACCTTAGCATATAACACTTATATTACAGCATTTAACTCAAATATGGTTGTAAATGAATCTTTTCTAGATTCAGCATCTGTAAGAGAGAATGTTGTTTCATTGGCACGAAATATTGGTTATGTACCACGTTCTAAAACCTCTGCACAGGCATCTATTTCGTTTGATATTAGAACTGATACCAAATATGATTCAATAACTTTAAAGGCGGGTTTAATATGTGCTGGAAAAACAGATGACAGTTCTTTTGTATTCTCTATTCCTGATAATATAGAAAGAACTGCAGTGGTTGAATATGATGCATCTACTGGACAAGAAATAGATAGAAAGCATCAATTTACAGGTATAACAGTATATCAGGGAATATATGTCACTAAAACATTTGAAGTTGATGGTTCATTAGACCAAAGATTTATATTGGATAATATGGGTATTGATACTTCTACTTTAGTTGTATATGTCAATAACTATGATACTGCGACCAATACATTTGATAGTGTAGGAAGAGGTTCTTTATACAGAAAAGTTGATAATATTTTAAATATTGATAAAAATTCTGAAATATATTTAATACAAGAGGTGCAAGATGAAAAATATGAACTTTTATTTGGTGATGGTTACTTTGGTAAGAAATTAGAGAACGGTTCTATCATTACAATCAGTTATATTCTTACTGATGGTGCCTCTGGAAACGGTCCTGGTGGTTCTTCTGGGTCAAAAGGTGTATTTGTATTCTCTGGTAGTTTATCAAACCCTTCTGGTGCCATTGTTGCACCTAGTAGGGCACCTGAAATTGAAACAATTAATAAGGCAAGTAATGGTGGTGAGATAGAATCTATCGATTCAATTAAGTATTATGCTCCTAGATTGTATTCTTCACAGTATAGGGCAGTTACTGGAAGAGATTATGAAGCAATAATACAGCAAATTTACCCAAATACTGAAAGTGTTTCTGTTGTTGGTGGTGAAGAGGTAGATCCACCCCAATTTGGAACAGTTTTTATCACAATTAAACCAAAAAATGGTGAATTTGTTTCTGATTTTGATAAAACACAAATACTTTCTAACTTAAAAAACTATTCTTTAACAGGAATTAACCAAAAAATCTTAGATCTTAAGATATTATACATTGAACTTGAATCTTATGTTTATTATAACGATTCTAAAGTCCAAAATATCAATGATTTGCAATCAAGAGTGTCAAATAACCTCAAAAAATACTCAAATTCGCTAGATCTTAATAAATTTGGTGGAAGATTTAGATATAGTAAAGTTTTAAGTGTAATTGACAACATTGATGACTCAATAACATCAAATATTACAAGAGTACGGATTAGAAGGAACTTAAATGCTCTTATAAATCAATTTGCACAGTATGAATTGTGTTTTGGTAACCAATTTAACGTCAAAAAAGAAGGACTTAACATTAAAAGTACTGGATTTAGGATATCTGGTTCAAATGATGTTGTTTATTTGACAGATACTCCAAATGAAGATGAAAAAACTGGCATAATATCAATTGTTAAACCAGATCTTATAGATTCTTCAAAGACTGTTGTTGTTGAAGAAGCAGGAACGGTTGATTATGTTAAAGGTGAAATAATTTTAACCACAATCAATATAACATCAACTAATTTGGCAAATAATATTATAGAAGTTCAAGCATTTCCAGAGTCTAATGATGTTATAGGTCTTCAAGATTTATACCTTCAATTTTCCATCGGAAGTAGTTCAATAAATATGGTTAAGGACACTATTACTTCTGGACAGCAAATATCTGGAGTTGGGTTTAAAGTTACCTCAAGCTATACAAACGGAGCATTAATAAGGGCATGATAACGACTGGTATTGATAAAAGAATTCAAGTACAACAAATTGTTGATAATCAACTTCCTGAATTTGTATTAAGTGAAAGTCCAAAGACAGTAGACTTTTTAAAACAGTACTACATTTCTCAGGAATATCGTGGTGGTCCGATTGATATTACTGATAATTTAGATCAATATTTAAAATTAGATAATTTAACACCTGATGTTATAGTTGGTGTAACAACACTTGCTGAAACAAATCAGGATCCTGAAAATATAAAGGTAGGTATTGCTATAACTGCTTGGGGTGAGTACTATACTGGTGAGAAAACTATTAATGTTAGTAATACAAAAGGATTTCCTAATGAATATGGACTTTTAAAGATTGATGATGAGATTATTACATATACTGGTAAAACATCTACTAGTTTTACTGGTTGTGTTCGTGGATTTAGTGGAATAACAACATATCATGATGATAATAATCCAAGAGAATTAGTTTTTTCAACTTCTAGTGCAGAAATTCATAATATTGGATCTTCTGTTTCTAATCTTAGTGCTTTATTTTTACAAGAATTTTATAAAAAACTTAAATATACATTAACCCCTGGATTAGAAAACAGTGATTTTATATCTGATCTTGATGTTAATAATTTTATAAAAGAAGCAAAGTCATTTTTCCAGTCAAAAGGTACTGAACAGTCTTTTAAAATCCTTTTTAAAGTATTATATGGAGTAGATCCTACAATAATTGATCTTGAAGATTATTTAATTAAACCATCAGCTGCAAAGTATATTAGACGTGAAAGAATTGTTGCTGAAAGAATATCTGGAAATCCAATAAATTTACAAGGACAAACTGTTAGTAGGTCTGCTGATCTCAATACTACAGCGTCTATATCCGAAGTTGAACCTGTTTTAGGTGTTCCAGGATCAGGAATTCTTTCTGATTCTGATTATTTTATTTTAGATGCATTTATCGGATATGCTGATGAAGAATATGTTACTGGAACCTTTAATATTCCAGGTAAAACAAAGGTAATTGGTAATGTGCCAAAAGATTCAACTATTATTACAGTAGATTCTACTGTTGGTTTTGGCACTACTGGTACAATTATATCGGGTATTAACACTAATATTCAATATACTGATAAAACTGTAAACCAATTTTTAAATTGTTCTGGTGTTGATAATCCAATTTCTTCTGAAGATGATATAAGATTTGATGATAATATTTTTGGATACGAAAATGGAGATTTAACAAAGAAAGTAGAATTGAGAATTACTGGAATTTTATCTAAATTTATTCCAAATGAAAATAATAGACTATCAATAGAAAAAGAGAGAGTTCTTATTAAAAGTCTTGGGGAAAATATTAAAAAGGGTAGTACAAATAAGGAAATATTTGCTAATTCGTGGATTTATAATTCATCTCCATCATATGATATAAATTCTGAAAGTATAGTAGATAGAGGATCTAGTACTCTAACATTAAAAGAAGATATTTCAAGTGATAATTTTGATACTACAGGACTATCTGTGGGTGATTATGTTGAAGTTATTGAAAAAACATTTAATCCTTTTAAGAATAAATCAGTTGTTACACCATCAAATCCAAGTGGAGTATCACCTGCTGAAATTTTCGATATTTCAACTGGTAATACAATTAAATTGATTAATGTAGAATATAATTTAGAACGCACAAAAAATTATGCTGTAAGAAAGGTTTTAGATAAAGTATCAAGTACTGGTGCACCTGTTAAGTATGGAAATCAATTAACAACAAATATTCAGAATGTTTACAATGAATCGGATACTAATTTATATGTTGCGTCTAATTCGTTACCAAACTATACAATTACTAAAGATATTGTAAAATCAGAGATTCCTATTGCTGATACATCAACAATACAAAATTATAATCCTATAACTGAAAAATATTCTGTAATATCTTTCGATAAAGATGTTTTATTTGTTACTGGAGATGAAGTATATTATAGTGTACCAGAAGGTAAGGCAACATTGGTTGGATTAGAAGAAGGTGTATATTATGTTAAAGAATATCCAGGTGATAGTCAAAAAATTAATTTATACTTATCACCTTCTTTTATTGAAACAGATGAACTTTTATCTAGATCTGGAGGGACTCCTAATAATTTTGTAGAATTTAGTATACCATTAACTAATAATGACAAACATACCTTTACTTTACTAAAACATTATAATCAGGAAATAGGTAATCAACGATTATTAAAGAAATTTCCAGTAGATTTATCTTTAAATGACGGTAAAAATACTGAAACTATTCCTGGACCTGTTGGAATGTTGATTGATGGTGTAGAAATTAATAATTATAAGTCATCAGACAGTATTTTTTATGGACCAATAGATAAAGTTTCTGTTTTAAGTTCAGGAAGTGGTTATGATGTAATTAATTTGCCTGAAATTTCAATTGCTGCTGGTTTAGGTTCTACTGCACTAGTTAAACCTGTTGTTACTGGAGATATTCAAGAAATTTTAGTAGATCCTCAAAATTTTGATATTGAAAGTGTAAATTCAATAAAAATTAGTGGTGGTAATAGTAGTGAAACTTTTTTAAGACCTATTGTTAGAAAAAGAAATAGAGAAATAGAATTTGATGGAAGATTGGCTACTGCTAATGGTGGGGTTGATAATCAAGCAGAAACGATAACATTTAAAGAAAATCATAATTTAAAGAATGGACAAGTATTGGTTTATAATAAAAATAGAAATGATCAATTAGGGATTACTACATGGGGTGGAAGTAATGCTGATGCTTATGACACTTTAATTGATGGAGAAACATATTGGCCAGTAGTAGTTGGATTAAGCACAATTAAATTATTTGGTAGTGAAGATGATTATATTAGTGGTATTAATACCATAGCATTTACATCCATAGCAAAATCTGGTATTCATAAGTTTAGACTTAAAAATGCTAAAAATACATTAAAGTCTGTTGAAATTATATCTTCGGGCAGTTCATTTATAAATCGTCAAGTATATATTAATCCAACTGGAATTTCTACGGTAAATTCTTCTGCTTCCTTTAATAATCATGGTTTTTCTGATGGGGAATTGATTAGTTATACAACTGCTGCTGGAATTGGTTCTACACTTCCCACATCTATTAGTGGTTTATCAACTTCAATTCAATATAAGATTGTTAAATTAGATGATAATTCTTTCAGAATCTGTGATGCTGGAATTGGTGGAACGTCAAATGTAAATTATAATAATAAGGATTACGTTAAATTTGGATCAACAGGAACTGGATATCAAGTATTTAAGTATCCAGATATTGAAATTACATCAAAAATTACATATTCTATTTCAACATCAGATAAAGTAACTTTAACTCCTATTATTAAAGGTAAATTAAATGATTTAATACTTTATGAAAAGGGATCTTCATATGGTTCTCAAACAGTTATAAATTATCAAAATAATCCAGATATTATAACAAAAATTGGAAATAGTAGAGTCGGAACAAATATTCAACCAGCATTGCAACCAATTCTATCTGGTGGTAAATTAATTAAAGTTAATATTCAAAATGGTGGTGGTGAATATTATTCAATTCCTGATTTAAAAGTTGTTGGTGATGGGAATACTGCAAAGATAAGACCAATAATTGATACTAATCCAAATTCAAAAACTTACTTATCTATTATTGATGTAAAAATTATTAATGGTGGTGTTGGATTTACTACAAGTAAAACATCTATTAATGTTATACCATCTGGGTCTAATGCAGTGTTTGGGTTAGATATTAGAAAATTAAGTATAAACAATATAGAAAAATATGGTAGTGAGATATTAGAAGAATCTCAAAATGGATTAAGATATTCTGTAGTTGGATATTCTACGGATATTGGTCGTAATTTTTATAATGATCCCAATCCTAGTACTAATCATTCTTCAATTATTGGATGGGCTTATGATGGTAATCCCATATATGGTCCTTATGGTTATAGTGATCCTACTAAATTAGGTCCAAATATTAAGACTTTACAACCAAGTTATAAATTAGATCCTTCTAAGGTTATTGATAGACCTGGTATTACTACATTTGCATCTGGATTTTTTGCAGATGATTATGTATATGATCCTACTATTGGTGATCTAGATGAACATAATGGAAGATATTGTAAAACTCCAGATTATCCTGATGGAGTATATGCTTATTTTGTAGGAATATCAGATATTGATCAGTCTCCAAAATTCCCATATTTCATTGGAAATACTTATAGATCATCTGCTGATGTTCTTGACCCAGAATCTAATATAACACAATCCTTTGATTTTAATAATTCAAATTTAGTTAGAAATACTGCATCATATAAGATGATTTCTGAATTTACAAATAATGATTTTATTGTAGATTCGGATAAATTAATCCCACAATTCACAACTGTTGAATCAGTAACTCGTGGATCTGTAGATTCCTTAGATATTGTTAATTCAGGTGAAAACTATAAAATAGGGGATAATATAACATTTGATAATACAAATACTAGCGGATCTGGATTGAGTGTTGCTGTTAATTCAATATCTGGTGTACCAATAACTAATATTGAGACAATATATGAAGAATATGCAAATGTAAAATTGGTATGGAAGAATTCTAATACAGTATCTGCATCTATTTCAACATTTCATGATTTATCTACTGGTAATAGTATTGAAATTTCTGGTATATCTAGTGATCTTAAGTCAGTTACAGGATCTCATACTATTGGTGTTAATAGTGAATCTACACTTTTATATCAACAATGTATTGCAAATCCATCATCATTAGGTATTGTAACAGATATTGTTGTTGGTAGAACATCTGATTTAATTTCTGTTGGTAGTAGTATTGGTATTGGTTCAGAAAGATTCTTTGTGCTTAATAAGTTTGAGGATAGGAATATATTAAGATGTGTTAGAGGTATTACTGGTACTGCACATACAATTTCTTCAAAAGTCACATTAATTCCAAATTCATTTGATATACCAGTAAAAACTGATTATTTTGATTCAAGATTGAATAAGATTGTATTTTTTAATCCAAAACAGTCAGTTGGAATTGCAACCGTTGCTGGATTTTCAACTTCAATAACTGTTACAGTTGCTGGTATGAATAAAACAGTATCTGTACCTGCTCAGAGCATATATCTTCCAGATCATGGATTTAAAACAGGAGATAAATTGATCTTTAAGGAACCTTCAAATGTTGGATTTACTAATATCGGTGTATCTACTAATGGAGTTGCTGGTGGTAATGTTACCAGTATTGGTCATGATGATATTGTATATGCTATTAATAAGTCTAAGGATTATATAGGAATTGTTACTAATGTTGCTGAGATTGGATCTGGAATTGGAACTATTGGTCAAAGTTCTGGATTATATTTTATTGGTGATGCTGATAATGATTTTAGATACTCATTTAGAACACAATATAACCAAGTAACTGCTACCGCAGAAAAAATTATAGCAACTGTTTCACTTTCTACTGATCATCAATTACAAGAGAAAGATAGGATTAGTTTAGAAGTTAAACCAAGAGATTCTGTTGGTATTGGAACTTCTACTGCAATTAAAGTCAAATATAATAGTATTAAAAATAAATTATTAATTAATCCTATTGGATTTAATTCTACTGGAGTTAATACTACTACAAATACATTAACTATTAATTCTCATGGATTAAAAACTGGAGATAAAGTATTATATGATAATATTGGTGTTGGTCAAACTATTGTTGGTGGTTTAAGTACTACTGGATATTTTGTTTATAGAATAGATGATAATAATATTAAATTATCAAATACGTATATTCAATCTACAAAAGTTCCTCCTGATGTGGTATCTTTAAGTAATAAGGGTGGTATTTCCCATGAGTTATCTTTAATTAATCCTCCAATCAATATTATAAAAGATAATAATTTAGTATTTGATGTTTCAGATTCTTCATTGTCTGGATATGATTTTAATTTATATTATGATAATAATTATATTGATAATTTTGTATCTACTGGTCAAACAAATAGTTATATTGTATCAAAAGTTGGGACATCTGGAACAACTGGTTCTACTGTAACATTAAATTATTCTGATAGTAATCCATTAAATTTATTCTATAATATAGAAAAAGGTGGATTTATAAGTACATCTGATATTGATGTTATCGATAAATCAAGAATTTCTTATATTGATAGTAAGTATAAAAATAATTATTCAATTTTAGGTGTTACCAGCACTTCATTTAAGATTGTATTAGAAGATAAGCCAGAAATTCTTGGATATGCTTCAACTACTATAGGAGTAGGAACTATAACATATAGTACTGATTCTATAAGAGCTCGTGGTCCAATTAATGATGTTAAAATTAATTCTGGTGGAGAAGGGTACAAACAATTACCTACATTTGTAAGTGTTGCTTCAACTCAGGGAAAAAATGCTATTATTTTACCAAGATCTAAAAATGCAAATAAAATTAATAATACTAATATATTAAATGTTGGATTTGAGTATGCTTCTGATAAAACTTTATTACCACTAGCAAAAGTATCTCCTGTAACATCATTAAGAAATTTTGATACGATTAAAGAAGTAACTATAACTGATGGTGGTTCTGGATATCAATCTAATCCTAAATTAGTTGTTGTTGATGAAGATACCAGACAAGTTATTAAATCTGGTGCTTTGGAAGCAATTATAAGTTCATCAACTCAATCAATTGAGAATGTTAATATATTATCCGAACCAAAAGGTATTGGTAATGCTTTAATATATGCAATTGATGGTACAAATGGTGTTTCAATTACTAATGTTTCTATTGGTTCATCTCAACCTGATAGTACAACAACGGGTATTGTAACATTTGTTTTAGGTACACCTGTACTTGGATTTAGTGAAACTCCATTTGCAGTAGGGGATGCAGTATTTGTTGAGAATATACAAAATATTGATAATGGTGGAAGTACTATTAATTCTCCAAGTAATGAATTTAGAACTTATCCAGTAACAAAAATTAATTCAACAAATCCATTTGAATTAGAAATTAATGTAAATGGTATTTCGACAAATCCTGGATTTGCAAAATCAGAACAAATTTTTGCAAGTTTAGTTAATTATAATAAGTATCCTAAATTTACTATAACTCAAGAATCTACGGGATTTATTGAAGGGGAAGATATATTAGTAGATATAAATGGTTTATTTGTTAATAAGAAACTTATTTTAGATAAAATTGGTAATGATTATATAAAAATATTAGGTAAATATGATTTACAAATTGATGATAAAATTAAAGGTGCAACAAGTGGTACTGTTGCTACTATCAATACCTTATTTGAAAATAAGGGATATTTTACAGTAGATTATTCTTCTAGAAGAGATATTGGATGGCTTGATAACATTGGAAAATTGGATCAAGATTATCAAGTACTTCCTGATAATGATTATTATCAAAATCTATCTTATACTATTCAAAGTCCAATTGAATATAAAGAATTGATTGATCCTGTAAATAGATTAGTTCATACAACTGGTCTTAAGAATTTTGCAGATATTGGAATTAGTTCTAGTACTAATTCTGGATTAACCACAGCAGTAGATGCTTCAACTATAGTTCGTGATTTTCTTAGTGATAATAGGGTAGATGCTATTAATGGATTTGATATGGTTAGGGATATTGATATTCTTAGAAATCCATTAAGATCAAAATATATTCAATTTAAAAATAAAGAGTTAGTAAATTATTTTAAATGCAAAACTAATAGAGTTCTAGAAATAGATAATATTAATACTTTATTTACAAATGCAACAAATAATGCCAGTCAAACTGGAGATATTGTGTTAGCGAATGGTTATGATAGATTTTTGATTCAAGTTAGAAATCCAGAAAATAATGATATTCAATGTTCAGAACTTGTTACTTCAATAGATTATAATAGTAATGATGTATATACTATTGAAAGAGGTTCAATATCAAATACTGGTATTTCTACTCTTAAAGATGATGTTTACAGAAGTCTTACAGATGTTATAGGAGTTTATGATGATGGATATAAACTACAATTCTTACCAACTAATACGTTTGATATAGATCTTGATATTAAAATCTTCCAAAATTCGTTTAATTCTATAAGCGGTGATATTACTACTGGAATTGGAACAACTAGTTTTGGGTTTGCAGAACTAACTGGTATTGGTGCAGAAATTGGTTCTGGTACTACTGTTACACTTACTTCAGGTAATGTAGCAAATATAGAATCATATTTTGTATCTGCTGAGTTAAGAGATACTACTACTTTTGAGAATCAAATTGTTGATCTTTATATAACTCATGATGGAACAAATTCTTATATTGCTAATTATGATTTAGATATAAACAATGATAGTGGTATTGGTACTTTCTCTTCAAAAATAGATTCTAATGTTTTATCCTTAGAATATACAAATGATAGATCTAATGCAATTGAACTTAGATCTAAAATAGTAGGTTTTGGTACTACTGCTTCTGGTATTGGAACTTATAGGTTTAAGTCTACAGAACAGCCAGATGGAAGTGAAGATTCTATAAGGATACAGTCTGAATTTACAAATGTAGCATTAGGAGCAACTACAACTATTGCTCAATTTAGTAAAACAAAAGATACTACTGTTAAGAGTATAATAAGAACTTCAATAGGAAATACTAGTTCTGTGCATCAATTATTGATGATTCATGATGGAACTAATACATTTATTGAACAGTATCCATTTATCTCTATCGGTAATGATATTGGAATAGGTACTTTCTCTTCAAGTATAAATGGATCTAACTTTAATTTAATCTTTACACCAAATACAGAGTTTTATGGTGGTGGTAATATAGAAGTTCAAATTTTTAGTGAAATATTTAATACTAATATTGATACTATTAACACACCTTCAATTCTTACTTACGGAAAATCTATCGATTCATTATCAGAATTGCAATTTGATGGATCAAATAGTATTAGAGGAAATACTAATTCGTTTAAATTAAACTATAAAGATACTCCAATTTTTGGAAAGTATTTTAATCCAAATTCTAGTGCTTTAGAAGCTTCTACTGGAATGTTTACTATAAAGAATCATTTCTTTAATAACAATGAAAAATTAGTTTATACTCCAGGATCTTCAATTAATACTATTGGAATTTCATCACTTGTAATGACTGGTGGAAACCCATTACCAAAAGAAGTTTATTGTATAAAGAATGATACTGATAGATTCCAAGTATCAACTACATCAGGTGGTTCACCAATAACATTCTCTGGATTAGGTGCTGGTAATTACCATAGATTTGAAATGGATAAGAAAAATGAAAAGAGTTTAATTGTTCTAGACGATATTATTCAATCACCTTTGGCATATACTCCAATTAAACATACTCTTACTGGTAACGTTAGTGGTCAAGTCTCTATATCAACATCAATACTTTCTCTTTCTGGTATTTCTACAATATCTATTAATGATATTTTAAAAATTGATGATGAATATTTAAAGATAACTAATGTTGGTATAGGAACTACTAATGTTGGTCCTATATCACCTTCTGGATCTTTAAAACTTATTGGAGTTGAAAGGGGATTTGTTGGAACATCTGCATCTACTCATACAGACACTACTGATGTAAGATTATTTAAAGGTGGTTATAATATTATTGGAGATACGATTTATTTTAGCGAGACACCTCGTGGAAATAATGAAATAGCAAAAAGTGAATCTAATAGAGATAGTGGTAGAGCAAACTTTAGTGGAAGAGTTTATTTAAGACAAGATTATTCTTCTAATGTAATATTTGATGATATATCATCACAATTTACGGGAATAGGAAGAACATTTGTAATAACTTCAAGTGGTATTAATACAATTGGTCTTACAACAGGAAGTACCTTAATGACTGTTAATGGTTTCTTCCAAAAACCAACTACTGAAAATAACTTAGGTAATAATTATACATTTGATGGAAATGAGGCAGTAGGAATTACTAGTATTGTATACACTGGTATTAGTTCAAATAATGGAACAATTATTGTAAGTGATATTGATGTTAATCAAAACCAACTTCCTAGATCTGGTGAAATCATTTCAATAGCATCTACTGGTGGATTAGGTATAGCACCTTTGGTTGGAGCAGCAGTAACAGCAGTTATTGGCACTGGTAAATCTATTGTATCTGTTGGTTTAGGATCTGAGGATTTCAATGGATCTGGATATAGTTCTGGATTAAGTACAACTGGAGATGGTTTAATATCAATTGGAATAACAGATGCTGCATATGATCATAAATTTGAGAGTGCTGTTACAAATTCTGTAACAGTCTCTGGAAATGGTATTGGTGCTGCCAGTGCAACATTCACACCTACAGATGTTTCATACATCTCACGTACAGGGGTTCTAGTGTTGACGAAAAATGCTCATGATCTTATTACATCTGATTCACATCAAGCAACTACTGGAACCCAATATGATGGTACTGTTGGTATTATGACAGTTAAGTTAGCATCTACACCTAGTCCTGCTCTTGCAGATGGTCAGTTAGTTAAAATTGATGATCTTGGAGTTAAGTTTAAATGTGCTTTGGATTCTAATGCTACTGATCATGATTATCCAAGAGAAGGTGATCCTATAAGTGGTAAATTTGTTCCAATTTCTAATGTAAGTGGTGGAGATACATTTGAAATAACTGTATTAGACTATGTTCCATCATCTAATACTAGTGTTCATACTTTTGTATCTGGTGTTGCTGGTGCTATTAAGAGATCTGCTAATACCTTATCAATTGCTAACAGTGGTTTAGTGTTTAGATGTTCAAAGGATGGATACGCAACTGATCATCCATATCCACGTGCTGGTATTGATCCTGTTGCTGGAGTATCTACTGCAATTGTAGAGGCAACATCAAATAGTATTACTGTTAATGTTGGATCTGGTGGTGGAGTTGGAACTGGAGCATCAATCAGAGCATCTGTTGGTGTTGGAGGAACTTTAACCTTTGAAGTTGTTACTGGGGGAAGTGGATATGTTAATCCTATTATCATGCCACCTTCTCCATCATATGAGAATCTTGAAATAATTGGAGTATCTAAATTATCAACTGGTTCAACTACTCAAACTGGGAGTGGAACATTAATATCTCTTGATGTTGGATCCGTTTCAACAACTGGAATAGGATCAACTTTATATGAAGTTAAATCTTTTGAAATAACAAGAAAGGGTTATGGATTTGAAAAGGGAGATGTATTTAGACCAATTTTTGATGGTGAAATTCCAAATAAGGTTGGAATAGTTACTGATAAAGGACTTCCATCAATGTTGAATAATTTTGAAATTACTGTTGATAGTATATACACTGACAATTTCTCATTAGTCAATTTTGGTGAATTTGATTATCTAGATTCAATTCAAACTCTTCAAAATGGAAGTAGAACTAGATTCCCATTAAAGTTTAATGGTGAGTTAGTTACATTTAAAACAGATTCCAGAGATGTAGATTCTCAATTAATTGAAATAAGATCTTTATTATTAATATTCATTAATGGTGTTGTACAGGTTCCAGGAGAATCTTATCTATATGATGGTGGAACAAGTTTTGTATTTACAGAACCACCAGATGAATTTGATAATGTTTCTCTTTTCTTCTATAAAGGAACAAATAATGTAGATATTGAATATACTGATATTATAGAAACTATAAAAACTGGTGATGAACTTCAAATTCTTAAAGATCCTAATAATAAAATATTAGATCAAGAAAAAAGAACAGTTCTAGGAATAACTACATCTGATGTTGTTGAATCAAATTTATATTTTGATGTTGGTATTAATGAGGATTTTGATAGACCTGTAATTTGGACTAAACAAAAACGTGATAAGGTTATTAATGGTGAAATAGTATATAAGTCTAGACCATCAATTGAACCATTAATATTCCCACAATCTAAAATAATTTCTGGATTGACAACAATTTCTACTGAACTTTTTGTAGATAATTTAAATTTATTTAATTATGAACTTGACTCACCTCTAAGTGTAAATGCATTAATTGTTGATAATTCACAAACTTTAGCAGGTGCTTCTCTTACTGCTGTTGTTTCTGCTACTGGTACTGTTAGCTCTATTTCAGTTGTTGATGGTGGTTCAGGTTATGTTGGAGCAACAACTGCTGTTTCAATTGGAATACCAACAACTGGAACGCCTATATCAAGTGTTGGTCTTAATCCTATTGCCCTTGGAACTGCAAATATTACTGCTGGAATTATTACTAGTGTTACTGTCACAAATCCTGGATTAGGATATACTAGATCAAATCCACCACAAGTTATTGCACCAATACCAACAGCACCAAAAGAAGTTATTAGTGGTATTGCTAATACTTCTGGATTTACTGGGATAGTTACTGGAATAACAACAACTGGTGGAACCTCAGGTAATCCATTAGCATTAAAGTTCTTTATCAATAGACCAGATGGTGAGGCATGTACTCCATTATCTAATGGATATCCAATTCATATTTTTGATACTTCGGTTGGATCTGGAGTAACTTCTATTGATAGTGGAAATGATGCGGTAGTTGGAATAGGAACTACTTATTTGGATAATGTTTATTATGTTCGTTCAGTTGCAATTACTGCCAATAGAGCAGAATTTGTAGCAAATGTTGATTCTGGTTCTGATGTTATTGGAATTGGAACAACTGGAATTGGATGTGGTAAATTCTCTTGGGGTAGATTATCTGGATTTACTAGATCATCAGAACCAATATCTATTGCAGTAACTGGAAAAACAGTTAATACTGGATTCACAACTTATCCAACTATACAAAGAAGGAAAGCTGGGTTTAGAGGCACTGGTGCAATAGACACTAAATTATAGTATAAATAAAGAAAAAAAGCTATAGAAGATGGCGGCAATTGTAACAGATCAGTTTAGAATCAATAATGCTAGTAATTTTTTGGGAGATATTAACGATCCCTCAAATTCTTATTATGTGTTTGTGGGTTTGTCAAATCCTGGTATAGGAAATGCATATGGTAGAACTGCAGATCCAGCCACATGGAATTCTGATAATTCCAGACCAAATCCAACTGATAACTTTAATTATTTAAATCATACCAAAGATACAATGATTTTTGGTAAGAAAGTTAATATAGATAATGCTAGAAGAGTTATTAGAAAAGAAACTTGGACTAAAGGAACTCAATATGAAATGTATCGCCATGATTATAATATAGATAATCAATCACCAAAAACATTTTCTTCTAGATTATATGATGCAAAATATTATGTAATTAATAAAGATTTTAGCGTTTATATTTGTATTGATAACGGTTCCTCAGGAATTAATACTACGGGAAATCTTTCTCAGAATGAACCACTCTTTACTGGATTAGAACCATCTGCTGCGTCGGGAGATACTGATGATGGGTATGTATGGAAATATTTGTTTACTGTTGCTCCAAGTGATATTATAAAATTTGATGCAACTGAATATATACCTTTACCAAATAATTGGTCAACTTCTACTGATGCTCAAATACAATCTGTAAGAGATAGTGGAAATGCTGATATTAATAATAATCAAATTAAAAAGGTTTATATTGATGCAAAAGGCAGTTCATATTCTGGTGGATTAGGGCAAGAATTTAATATTGTTGGTGATGGTGAAGGAGCAAAGGTTATTGTTGATGTTGAAGGAACTCAAATAACTAAAACACAAGTTTCCGTTGGTGGTAAAGGATATACTTATGGTATGGTCGATTTAACTAACATTTCAGAGAGTGCAATAAGTTCTAATACTCCTGCGAAATTAATCCCCATTATTCCACCATCAAAAGGACATGGATATGATTTATATAAAGAATTGGGCACAGATAGAGTTTTGATTTATGCTAGATTTGATGACTCTACAAAAGATTTTCCTTTAGATGCTAAATTTGCACAAATTGGAATAGTTAAAAATCCTACGTCAATTGGATCAACAGCTTTATTCACACAAAATCAATTTTCTTCAGTATCTTCATTATATCTCAGTAATTATCCAACAACTTCTATTGAAATTGGGTCAGAGATTACTCAGGAAATACAATCTGGTGGAGTAGAAATTGGTAAAGCAAAAGGCTATGTTGTTTCGTTTGATATTATTTCACAGGATCCTAAAATTGCTGTTTTGAAATATTATCAAGATAGATCATTATATTTTAATCAAACTACTGGTGATCAGACAGATACCTCTGGTATAAGTAGTCTTGGTTCTACTAGTAGTGGAAAAATCTATCAGTTCCAACCTAACGGATTACAAGTTTCCGTTGGTAGTACTACAGTTACTATTAATACTAATTTTTCTGGTATTACTACAAACCCAACTGGTAATAAAGTTATTGAACTTGGTACTCAGTTCACAGATGGCATCTCAAGTTCTGAGATAAATAATCAGTCGGGTGATATTATCTATTTGGATAATAGATCCATAATCACAAGAGATAAAAGACAAAAAGAAGACATTAAAGTTATCCTGGAATTCTAATCAACATGTCACAGAAAACAAATTTAAATATAAACCCATATTATGATGATTTTAATGAAAGTGATAATTTTCATAGGGTTTTATTCAGACCAGGAAGACCTGTTCAAGCAAGAGAGTTAACAACTCTACAATCAATACTACAAAATCAAGTTAAAGAATTTGGTAGTCATATTTTTAAAGAGGGATCAGTGGTTATCCCTGGTAATGTTGACTATCACAATAAATATTTTTCTGTAAAATTAGATTCTGATCATCTTGGAATTCCAGTAGTATTGTATGCTAATGAATTAAAAGGAAAAAAATTAAAAGGTCAAAATTCTGGAATTGAAATTTTAGTAACTGACTATAAAACACCTTCAGATTCTTCTGATATAACAGATTTAACATTATTCATTGAATATCTTAGTGGGGATGATAATAATGTAGAATCTAGTTTAATTGATGGTGAACCTTTATTGGCTCAGCAAGATATAGTATATGGTAATACAACAATTGAAGTTGGAGAAAGTGTAGCTAATTTAATATCATCAAATGCTACTTTTACTGGTAGTGCAGTATCTATTGAAGATGGAGTTTATTTTATTAGAGGTAATTTTGTACATGTTTCTGCGGATACTATAATTCTAGATCCATATTCAAATGTTCCTTCATATAGGGTAGGTTTGAATATTTTAGAATCAATTATTACTGCAAAGGAAGATCCTTCTTTATATGATAATGCTAGGGGATTTTCTAATTATGCTGCACCAGGAGCAGATAGATTTAAAATCACTACAACACTAGCAAAAAAATCTTTAACTGATTTTAATGATAGTAGTTTTATTGAAATAATTAAATTAAGAGATGGTGATCTTAAAAAATTACAAGATACTAGTGTTTACAGTGAAATTGAGAAGTATTTTGCAGCAAGAACTTATGAAGAATCTGGCAATTATTCTCTTGGCAATTTTAATGTTAGAGTTTCTGAATCCTTAGATGATAATATTTCAAATGAAGGTATTTTCCAGTCAGATCAAGTTACTGATCAGGGAAATGTACCATCAGATGAATTAGGATGTGTTGAAATTGAATCTGGAAAAGCATATGTTAAAGGATATAGAGTTGATAAAAAAGGAACAACTATTGTAGATTTTGATAAACCAAGAGATATTGAAACAATAAAGACTGCAAAAGTTCCTTTTGAAATGGGATCTTTAATTAGGGTTAATAATGTATTTGGTACTCCATTTGTTGGACTTAATAATAATTCAAATACTGTTGGACTATATGATGTAAGAAAGTCTTTACCAACATCATTTGAACCACCATCAGGGACTCAAATTGGAATTGCTAGGGTATATTCATTAGGATTAAGAAACACGCCTTACAGTGCCACTGAGGGTGGTGCTAGTGAATGGAATTTATATCTTTATGATATACAAACATATACTAAACTAACATTAAATCTTGCATTAGCTGCCCATGATTGTCCAGTTAGTACATTTGTTCGGGGTGTAAGTAGTGGTGCTAGTGGATATGTAAAAGAGGTTGCAGGAGCTGTTGTTACTATATTTCAGACTTCTGGAACATTTATTACTGGAGAAAAGATTTTAATTAATGAAACTGACGAACATTCTAGATCAATATCTAGTTTTGTAACTTATGGTATTGATGATATAAAATCTGTATATCAAAATAGTAGTGCTTTTGCTGGATTAGGTGTTAATTTTACTGCAGATACTGTATTAAGAGAATCTCCATTTAATAATTTATCAATTACTGTAACACCAGGTGGTATTGCTGGTGCTGGTTATAGTACGGGATCATTAGCAATTAAGGGTAATCAATTTGATGCATCTAGCGGTGTTAAAGTAGGATCTATAATTAAATATCAAGCAAAAGATTATACTAATACTAGTACTGATAATATTTTTAATAAAGTTACTGTCATATCTTCCGATTTAAGAACATTAACACTCGAAGGTGTTAGTAGAGTTGCTGGTGTTTGTACTGGATTTGTTGGTGTACTTACAGATTCACAAGCTGGTTTTAGTCTTATGAAACCAGAGATAGTAAATGATCAAAGTGCTGGTCTTTATACTCCTGTTGGACCTTTTAATCTTGCAGAGTTAAATCTTTCAGATTCTGAATTAGTTGTTAGTGAACAGATAAAATCACAAACTGTATCTGGTGGTAAATTAACTGCTGTAACTGGATTATCAAGTGCATTCTTTACTTCATTTGATACTCAAAGATATTCTGTTTTTTATGGTAATGGAACTATTGCACCTTTAACAAAAGATCAGTTTACAAGATCTTCTGATGCATCTACAATTGTTATTGAAGGATTAACTAATGGTAATAATGTTACGATTAATGCTACAACAGAAAAACAAGTAGTTAAAGAAAAAATTAAAGAATATACTAGAAGTAATCAACTTATTGTTAATAAGACTAATGCTGGTGTATCAACTACTACAAGTGGATTATCTACTAGTAGATATTATGGATTGAGAGTAGAAGACAAGGAAATTTCATTAAATGTTCCTGACGTATGTAATATAGTAACTATAGTAGAATCAAAAGATGAGACAGATCCAACATTAGATAAATTGACATTTATTTCTGGACTATCATTAGATACAAATGTATCTGTTGGTGAAAAAATTAAAGGTTCTGAAACTGGATCTGTTGCTCAAGTTGTAAGTATATTATCTTCTACTGAAATAACAATTGGATATTTAAATACCGATAGGTTTAGTTTAGGTGAATTAATTACATTTGAAGAATCTAATATCATTACCACATTACAAGGAATATCTCTTGGAAATGGTTTAAATATTACTCAAACTTACTCTTTAGATAAGGGTCAAAGAGAACAATATTATGATTATTCTAGACTAGTTAGAAGAGGAAATCTTCCAGCACCTTCTAGGAAGATATTAGTAGTTTATAATTCATATAAAGTACCATCAAGTGATGAGGGTGATGTATTTACAATAAATTCTTATAATAAAGATAGATATTCTAATGATATACCAACATTGGCTAATGGCATTAGAGCAACAGATACTTTAGATTTTAGACCAAGAGTATCTGAATTTACTAGCACTGACAAATCACCATTTGCGTTTACAAGTAGAGATTTTAGTGGTAATGGTGCTACTTCAACTTTGGTAGTATCATCCGAATCTGATTCTGAAGTTGGATATAGTTACTATTTGTCAAGAATTGATAAATTAATTCTTACTCCAGAAGAAGATCTTGATGGTAATGTGGGTAAATTATCATTAATACAAGGTGTTTCTTCATTAGACCCTAAAGAACCTGTATTAATTGATGATGCAATGCATATTGCATCAATTCATCTTCCTGCATATTTGTATCATGCATCAGATGCAAAAGTAACTCTTGTTGATAATAAGAGATATACAATGAGAGATATTGGAAAATTGGATGATAGAGTGTCTAATTTAGAAACTATAACAAGTTTATCTTTACTTGAATTAGATACAAAATCTTTACAGGTTAGAGATGCATCTGGAAATGATAGATTTAAAACTGGATTCTTTGTAGATGATTTTAAAGATGCTAGTAGAATGGATCGTAATGATCCAGATCATAAAGTTGACGTTGATGGTTTAAAACAAGAAATGCTTGTTCCATTGGATAGGTATGCATTCCAACCAGAATTAGGTGTTGCAGAAACAGAAGATGTTACTACTTGTGATTTTTCTCAGAATTTGCCATTATTGGATGAAAATTTACAAAAAACAGGAGATTTAATAACCTTAAAATATTCTGAAATAGAATCAGATATTAAAAATGTATTTGCAAGTAATATGGAGAATGTAAATCCATTTACAGTTGTTAAATATGAATGTGATATTAAATTAAATCCACAATCTGATAATTGGACTAGAACTGAAATAATTGATGGTGGAACTAGAGCTATAATAGGAGATACTGCAGGAGTATTTGATGAAGATATAATAACTGGAACAAGATTAGATACTCATATGAGATCTAGGAATGTTAGTTTTGCTGCTGTTGGATTGAAACCTAAAACAAGATACTATCCATTCTTTGATGGTAGAAGTGGAATAGATGTTATTCCAAAGTTAATAGAAATAGAGATGATTTCTGGGTCATTTGATATTGGAGAAACTATTAGAGGTTATGATTTTGGTGATGCTGGAACTCCAACTTTTAGATTTAGAGTTGCACAACCAAATCATAAAAAAGGTGCTTATAATTCACCTAGTATAGTGTTTCTAGAGAATCCATATGATCCAACAGTTAATGTATCAGCATCATATACTGAGTCTTCCTCAGTATTAAATGTAGATCTTGCATCATTATCCAAAGAGGCACAAGGAGATTATTATGGAAGAATGACTGTTGGTATGAGATTTATTGGTGAATCTAGTGGAGCAATTGCAATACATTCATATAGTATAGCACAAGGTAATCCAATTAGATTAATTTCAGATTCTTATGGTGCTTTATATGGATCATTCTTTATTAGAGATCCATTAACTACTCCACCACCATCAATAAGATTTAATAACGGTACAAAAACATTTAGGATTACCTCTTCTAGCACCAACGAAAGTACAGCAGATGGTGATGTTGATAATACATCAGCTAGTGTGACTCATGGAGAAGCAGAATATCGTACTGATGGAATTGTAACAACAGTTAGTAGAACTTCGGTTACTGTTAGAACTCCACCACCAGCACCAGAACATGATGATCCATTGGCACAATCATTTACTACTGACGAAAATGGAATGTTCTTATCTTCTGTGGATTTATATTTTGCAGAAAAAGATGATTTCCAACCAATAAATGTTGAGATAGTAACTGTTGAACTTGGAACTCCAACAAATCAAGTACTTCAATCTTTTGCTCAGATTCAATTAGATCCACAAGAATTAGATTCTACTGGAACTTCTATTATTAAAACTTCTACTGATGCTTCCATAGCAACTAATGTTAAATTCCCATCACCTGTTTATTTGGAACCAAAAACTGAATATGCACTAAGACTTAGAGCAGGATCCACTAATGCATATAAGGTTTGGATTGCTAGAATGAGTGAGACTACCATTGAGACAAAAAATCTTGATGCAGCAAGTCAGTCTATAGTTGGAACACAGTATATTGGTGGAAGTTTATTTAAATCTCAAAATGGAACAATTTGGACACCAAGCCAATTTGAAGATCTTAAATTTACTCTATATCAATGTTCTTTTGTCAATTCAGGAACATTGACATTATATAATCCATCATTGAAATCTAATGATGCTTCTACGTTTAAGACAGTAGATAATGCCATAGAGTTATTCCCAAGAAAATTAAAGGTTGGAATTACAACTGCAAATTCAGTAGATCTTCTTGCTGATTTAGTACCTGGTGTAAAAATATCTTCTGCTTTAAGTGGATCTCCGACAGTTTCCATAGGTGCTACTGGATTCCTTGAGCAATCTGGTGGTCCATTGTTAGTGAACACAGCTGGAAGAGCAATTACTAGTGGTGGTTCTGGATATTCCTTTACTGGTACCCCAACTGTTGATCTGGTATCAATTACTGGTAATGGATCAGGTGCTACTGCTGTTCTAGGTATTTCTGGTGGTGTTATTAATGCAGTTTCTATTGCAAATACTGGTACTGGATATGTAATTGGTGATGTTGTTGGTGTTAAAACATCTAGTTTACCCACAGGTAAGAAGACAGGTGAAGGTGCCAAGATTACTGTATCTGATATTTACGGTATTGATACTTTATACTTATCAGATGTTCAAGGAGAAAGTTATGGAACTGGTAATGTTTTAGTGTATACTAAGGCTAATGGTACTACTGTTACTCCTGTAGTAGGAACTGCACACACTACAATACAGAGTTCTTCTGTTCTTGGAGAATTGTATCAAGGTAATGTGATGAAAGTTGAACAGTACAACCACGGAATGACTGCTGATAATAATATAGTTGTATTAAATAATATTCAACCAGATACAATTCCTGTTGCTTTAAATACAGATCTTGGTTCTACTTCAACTACCATATCTGTGGCAAATACATCAACATTTAGTACATTTGAAGGTATTTCTACAAGCACTGGTTATGTGAAGATTGGTAGTGAAATAATATTCTATGATGGTATTGGTGCAGGAACACTTAGTGTTGGTCAAAGAGGTTTTGGTGAGTCTCCACAAGATTCTCATCTTAGTGGATCTTCTGTTTATAAGTATGAATTTAATGGAGTTTCTTTAACAGGAATTAATACTGAACATAACATGGCAGATAATTCTGCAGCATTGAATGCACTTAAAACAATAGATACTTATTACTTAACTGCTGCAAGAGGAGCAGGAAGAGCAAATCTCCAAAATAGATCTACTGGACAAAATCAATTGAGTTTTACTAAAACTTCTTTTGGTGGAGGAGATGAGATAGTAAGTACACAAAATTTCCAGTATGATGCATTTATTCCTTCATTTAATGTTATGACTCCTAATAGTACATCTACTATTAATGCACAATTAAGATCAGTATCTGGAACTAGTGATGGTGGAACAGAATCATCCTTTATAGATCAAGGATATGAAAGTGTTGAATTTAATCAAATTAATAAATTATCTTCTCCACGTCTTCTTTGTTCTAGAGTTGATGAAATATCTAGATTGTCTAATTTCCCTAGAAATAAATCAGTTACTTTATCTGTTAATTTTAATACTAATGATTCCAATATATCTCCAGTATTAGATCTTGATAATGGAGCATTTAGATTGTGGAGAAATAGATTAAATAATCCAGTAGCAGATTATGCTAGTGATTCTAGGTCAAATGCATTAACTGGTGATCCACATGCAGCATGTTATATTTCACAAAAGGTGAATTTAACACAAGAATCAAACTCTTTAAAAGTTTTAGTTGGGGCATATAGACATGCTTCTGCTGATTTTAGAGTTTTATATAGATTATTTAAGGCAGATTCATCAGAAGTTGAGGAATCTTATAAATTATTCCCTGGATATGATAATCTTGATGATCAAGGTATTGTAAAGAATGTCATTAATCCTGATTTAAATAGTGGTAGACCTGATGTTTTTGTTCCAGCTAGTGTTGAAAATGAATTTAGAGATTATGAATTTACTGTTAATGATGAGGATAATTTTACTGGATTCCAGATTAAAATTGTTATTAGTGGAACAAACGAAGCAAAACCACCAAGATTTAAAGATCTTAGAGCAATTGCTTTAGCAAAATGATACAAGTTGAAGGTCATAAGCATCTTTATAGGGATGAAAAATCTGGTGCAATCATAAATCGTGATACGCAAGGATATTCTCAATATGTCGCTATAAGGAGTAAAAAACAAACTGATGAAGAAGAGTTGAAAAGATTACGTTCTGATATTGACGAAATAAAATCTCTTTTATATGAAGTGTTAAATAAAAGATTATAAATATTTAAAAGTATATTGATTAATAATGGCAGTATATGTATCCAATATTGTAATTGAACAAGGATTTGACTTTGACACATCCTTTCAATTAGAGGATACTCGTTCTAATTCATTTTTGAGTTTGGCAGGTGCAGCTACAACAGCTATGCTTAGGAAGCATTCGTCAAGTGTAAACAAGGTTTCATTTGCAACTTCTGTCACAGACCCTGATGCCGGGATTATATCTATAAATTTAGTAGCTTCTACTACTGTGAATATAAAACCCGGAAGATATGTTTATGATGTAAAAATAATAACTCAAGATGGTAGTGAATATAAAGCCATAGAGGGTTCAGCACTAGTAAGAGGTGGAGTTACAAGGTAATGCCAAATATTAACGATAGAATTGGTTCACAGAATGTAATTAGAGTCTTATCTAATGCATCAGCACCTCCAACAAGATTAATTAATTTACTTGACGTTGATTCTTCTAGATCATCAGAAAATGGATTAGTTCTTGTATGGGATCATCCAACATCAAAGTTTGTATTATCAGATTTAATTCATTCTACTGCCCTTAAGGTTTCGGGAATATCTACATTTTCAAATGTTACAAATTCTACAGGTATATCAAACGGTTCAGTAACAATTGCTGGTGGATTAGGAGTTGCTAAGGATATAAATTTTGGTGGAAGATCTGTTTTTGCAGGAATATCAACATTTAACGGAGATCTTGTTGATATTAATAGTCAAGTAGATATTTTAAAAAGTCTAGTAGTACAATCAAATCTTAATGTAAGTGGTATTTCAACTTTAGCTAGTTCTGGTGGTATTACTACTACTGGTGGTGATTTGTATGTTGGTGGTGATTTATATGTTAAAGATGATGTGTTATATGATGAAATTAATGGTAGAAATCTTAATGTAACTGGTATCGGTACAATTGCCCAATTAGATATTGGTGGGAACGTTAATGTTTCTGGTATGATGACTGTTGGGTCATCTAGTATAACATTTGACGGTGATAATGATATTATAAATGTTGGTACAGGGATAACTATTAGTTCAGGAGAAGGGTTTTCTGCTACTGCTGGATTATCAATTGCAGGTATTGCTACAATAACTGGTGGACTTAACGCAACTTTACTTACTGCTGCTCAATCTAACATCACATCACTTGGAACTTTAACTGTACTTGATGTAAATGGTAATTTGAATCTTACTGGTGCAAGTTATAATGCCAGTTGGATTAAATCATCAGGTTTCTTTAGATTGAATGATAATGCTAAGGCTACATTTGGAACTTCGGATGATTTGCAAATATATCATGATGGCAGTTCCAGTTTTATAAAGGATGCTGGTACTGGCGATCTTAGAATTCAAGGTGCTGCTGATGTTGTAATTGAAGATACATCTGGTGCAAATAGTGCCGTATTTAATACTGATGGAAGTGTAGAGTTATATTGGAGAGGTAGTGGTGCTGGTAAGAAACTTGAAACTACTCAAACAGGTGCAGTAGTAACAGGTATTTTAACTGCTACTCAATTAAGTGGAATCATTGATGGAGGTTCGTTCTAATGGCAAAACCAACAACTAGACAAGAGTTAGTAGATTATTGTTTGAGAAAATTAGGTGCACCAGTATTAGAAATTAATGTTGATGACGATCAATTAGATGATTTAGTAGATGATGCTATTCAATTATTTAATGAACGTCATTTTGATGGTGTTGAGAGAATGTATCTTAAATATAAATTAACTCAAGATGATATTGATAGGGGAAAGGCAAATAATAAAGATGGTAGTTCAAATACCGTTGGTATTGTAACTACTACTGCAACTTCTACTGATATACCTGGTTTTGGTGGTCTTATTTCTAATTGGTATGAAACTTCTAATTTTATTCAAGTTCCAGATTCTGTAATTGGTGTAGAAAGAATATTTAAATTTGATACTAGTGCTATTTCTAATGGTATGTTTAGTGTTAAATATCAACTATTTCTAAATGATGTTGCATTTAATCTTGGATATAATGGTCTTTTAAGTTAT
>CESQ01014210.1_pt1 | contig 27184 bp, 31 predicted proteins | sample 361401 | NCBI WGS metagenome assembly CESQ01 (sample SAMEA2622119, study PRJEB7988) | marine metagenome | isolation source: saline water (ENVO:00002010), including | reverse complement strand
TATGCGGAGTCAAGAAGATTACATGGCGCAGATACATTTAATCCTCCATCAAGGTTTATAAAAGAGATCCCTGCAAAGTTTATGGATGAAATAAGGCCACGAGCCCAAACAACAACTGCTTACACTAGGCGAGATTTTGCATCTGCCAAAGAGACTAAATATAAAGTTGAGGATGAAATTGGTTATGCATTAGGCCAAAAGGTCTTGCACCCTTCTTTTGGAGAAGGCATAGTGCTTAATTATGAAGGGACAGGCGAGGCTGCAAGAGTTCAAATAAATTTTGATGGCTCTGGAACTAAATGGTTAGTTTTATCTTTTGCTAAACTTGAGAAAATATAATGAAACATAAATACCTATTTATTTTTGGCATCTTCTTTATATCTTCTTGTTCAAATGAAATAGTTCAGAACAATGAAGAAGATTCTATTTATAGTCAGACATACAATTGGCGTTTAGTTACTGCATGGCCAAAAAATTATCCAGGCTTAGGTATGGCGCCTGAAAAAATAGCGCAATTAGTTGAAGAAATGAGCAACGGCCAAATGAAAATAACTGTTTATGGAGCTGGTGAACAGGTTCCTGCATTCGGCGTTTTTGATGCAGTTTCAAGCGGCTCTCATCAAATGGGCCATAGCGGCAGTTATTTTTGGAAGGGAAAGGTTCCAGCAGCTCAATTTTTCTCAGGTGTCCCATTTGGATTTACCTCTGATGAAATAAATGCGTGGGTTTATAGAGGCGGCGGCCTAGAAATATGGAGAGAAATTTACGAACCATTTAATCTTTATCCTATGCCAGGTGGCAATACAGGAACACAAATGTTTGGCTGGTTTAATAAAGAGATTAATTCATTAGATGATATTAAGGGATTAAAGATGCGCATACCAGGAGTAGGTGGTGAAGTCTTTAAAAGAGCTGGAGGTATTCCAGTTACGCTTCCTGCAGGCGAACTTTTTACTGCTCTACAAACCGGAGTAATTGATGCAACTGAATGGGTTGGTCCATACAATGATTTAACTTTTGGCTTCCAGCAAGCTGCAAAATATTATTATTATCCTGGCTGGCATGAGCCAGGCTCAATGTTAGAGTTAATAATTAATAAGGATGCTTGGGACTCTCTTCCAAAACACTTACAAGTTATTATCGAAACAGCAGCAAAAGCAGTTAATCAAGATACTTTGGATGAATATACTGCAAGAAATAACAGAGCCTTAAGAGAATTGATAGATACCCATGGAGTAGATTTAAGAAAATTACCTGAGGATGTAATTGAAGAATTCAAAATTATCTCTAATCAGATCCTTGAAGAAAATGCTGCTAATGATCCAACTATAAATAAAGTCTATCAATCCTATAAAAATTTTCATGAAGAAGTCTCTGCTTACCATGCAATTTCTGAGGATGCTTTTATTGAGGCTCGAAACAATTAGTGGGAAATAATATAACTTTTAAGTCGCTTGGTTTAGTTGACTATGAAGACTCTTTCACTGCTATGAAAAGCCACATAGCGCAGGAAGGTTTTGAAGATCAAGTTTGGCTGCTCCAACACTCTCCAGTATTTACTCTTGGGACTGCTGCCAGCAAGGAGCATATTCTCGATGCTAAAGAAATACCTATTATTCAAAGCGATAGAGGAGGAGAAGTTACTTATCATGGTCCAGGCCAGCTAGTTTTATATTTTCTATTAGATATAAAAAGACTAGGATGGGGGCCAAAAGCTTTAGTTAAGAATTTAGAGAATTTTATTCAAGACCTATTAAAACATTATGATATTGAAACTAACATTATTGGTGGTGCTCCAGGTGTCTATGTAGATGAAAAGAAAATTGCTTCCATAGGCCTTAGAATATCTCGAGGAAAAACCTATCATGGGATAAGTTTGAATGTGGATATGGATACAGAGCCCTTTAATCAAATAAATCCATGTGGCTATGAGGGTTTAAAAGTGACGCAAATGAAAGATTTTATTGATATCATAGACATCAAAAGTGTTGAATCATTAGCAATAGAGATGCTAGGTAAAAAATTGTAATCATGGAACTTATTCCAACAGTAAAAATTGTAAATCGAGATGGTATTAAGGCTGTTAAGAATGGCCAGAAAGCTAATGAGTTCTCGCATATTCCAAATACAAGAAAACCAGACTGGATAAGAGTTAAAGCTACATTCGATCCTCGATATAATAAAGTTAAAGAACAAGTTGTAGAGAAGCGTCTGAATACTGTTTGTGAAGAAAGCATGTGTCCAAATATTTCAGAATGCTGGTCAAATGGAACAGCTACATTTATGTTAATGGGCTCAGTATGCACTAGGGCATGTAAATTTTGTTCGGTAGATACTGGCAATCCAAAAGGTTGGCTTGATCATGATGAACCTCAAAACACTGCCAAAGCAGTCTCAGTAATGGGTTTAAAATATGTAGTTCTTACCTCAGTTAATAGAGATGATCTAGAAGATGGTGGAGCCAAGCATTATGCTGATACAGTTAAGGCAATTAAGGCAAGGAATCCAAATACAGCTGTCGAGGCTTTAACACCAGATTTTAAAGGCATATTTTCATCAATTGAAACTATTGTTAATTCTGGAATAGAAGTATTTGCCCAAAATATGGAAACAGTTGAGCGCTTGACGCATCCAGTAAGAGATATCAGAGCAGGCTATCAACAAACACTAAATGTTTTAGCTGAATCAAAAAAAATCAATCCCTCTGTTTTAACAAAAACTAGTTTAATACTTGGCTTAGGTGAGACAGATGATGAAATAGAAAAAACAATGGATGATCTTATTGAAAATAATGTAGATATTCTAACCCTTGGTCAGTATTTAAGACCAACATTAAATCATCTTCCTGTTGAAAGGTGGGTAACGCCAGAAGAATTCGATCGCTATAGAGAAATTGGAATAGAAAAAGGTTTTCTAGAAGTCGTTTCTGGCCCAATGGTAAGATCTAGTTATAGAGCTGAAAGAGTATTAGATAAGAATAATGCCGGTTTAGGCAAGGCAGTTTAATAAAATGACCGATGCTTTGGTTAAAAATTTTATCGAAGGTTTTTCAATAGAAGTTGTTCCTAATTCAGCCGCAAAAGTTGAAAGTTTTGCTGAAATACTTCCAAGTGGCACTAGGGTTTACATTGCTCATCTTTCAGAAAAAGAAGACATTAAAACAATGGTAGCTACTGCAAAGAGGATTAATGAAGAAGGTTTCAGCGTAATGCCGCATATCCCAGCTAGAATTATTAAGAATAAAGCTATGTTAGCTGAATGGATATCTATGTATAAAAATGAAGCTAATGTAGATCAAGCGCTTTTGCTAGCAGGAGGATCTTCTGATGTATTGGGTGAGTTTGATTCTTCTATGCAACTAATTGAAACAGGATTATTTGATCAAGCAGGTTTTAAAAGATTGCATGTTGCAGGCCATCCAGAAGGTAGCAAAGATATTGATCCTGATGGTGGAAGTAAAAATGTTTCGAATGCTTTATCGTGGAAACAAGAATTTTCTAAGAGAACTGATGCCCAAATGGCAATCGCGACTCAATTTTGTTTTGATGCTGATGCTGTGTCTCAATGGGCAACTAATATTAAGAATAATGGCATCGATATACCTATTCATATAGGCATTGCAGGACCTGCAAAACTCCAAACCCTTCTTAAATTTTCTATTGAATGTGGAATAGGTCCTTCAATGAAGGTACTTACAAAAAGAGCTAAAGATATCACCAAACTCTTGTTACCCTATAAACCCACTGAAATATTAAAAGGCTTGGCAGAACACAAGAAACAAGATCCTGAATTAAATATTGAGCAGGTTCACTTCTTCCCAATAGGAGGTATTAAACAAACAGCTGACTTTATTAAAGAAGTTAGTTAGTAAAAGGTTTAATTGTTCTTTGAATATCATCAGATTGTAAGAACTTTAATTTAAGTTTCCCATTATCTTTTACAAGATAGACACTCTCCAACCATTTTATATCTTCTTTGAGCAATTGATCTTTGTTTTCTGGATCTGCATATACAAATACTCCAGTATTCAGATAACTTGCGTGCGCTGAGTTATTATCAATAGATATCGTAAAGTCTGTTAAATTCCAGTCTGTTGATACCCAATCTAAAAAACCAGCCGACTCTATAAAGTCTTTAAACTCATCTAATGTATAGCTATTGGCAAGTTCAAAGATTATAAAATCATCGGTGACAAGAGCATCCAATGAATCATCTTTATAGTTTTTTATATTAAGGCCATTGAAGAATTTATTAATTGAATTGACCACTTCTTCCTCGGTGATTGCAGCAGCGAGCGCTGGATTAGAAATTATAAAAGTAAAAAGAAGAGCTAATAGTTTATTTTTCATTTATAAATAGTATCAAATTAAAGCTTATCATTAGAGATTAATAGATTATATAAGCTGCAACATTCCAAAAGTTGAATTCTGTCTCAGTAGTTATTTGTGCATTTGGAATATAAACAGTTACCTCATGCCTTCCTTTAGCGAGCTTGCCTAAACTAATCTTTTTAGGAGTGACTTTACTTCCAGGACACCAGCCAGACCTAGAATAATCTGAAGATGCGATTCGCTCCTCTATTTCTTCACCTTTCCATTTAGTAGTTTCGGTCCAAACACCAGAGCTTGGATTAAATCTCCTGTATGAAGCGCAATCATCTCTCCATGGAATAAATTCTTTAATAACTTGATTGTTCAAACTTATGACATTGGTTTTTTTAACAAATTCATCTCCAGTCCCATGCCCTCCATGGCCAGTTGTAAGATAGTAAAGCATTACTTCATCAGCATCTTCTTCCAATTCAAATGAGGCTGTTAAAGGCTTTGCATCAAATTGATCATAACCGTTTTGCCCAGGTGCAAATGGCGTTGTGTTAATCAATGAAACAATATTCTGACTTTTAGGTTTTTTATAATAACCGGGCTCAGAAAATTCTATAGATACCTCTATTTCCCAACCTTTATCAGACCAAGTATCTATAAAAACTCCAAAGAAGATTTCATCTTTTAGTACAGGTAATAAATGAGATATATCTTCATTCCAACTTATGTCATCCTCCCATCTTGCAATATAAACAGGCTTTAATTTTTCACAACATTCTTGAGTATTAAAATAACCAACTCCAAACGGTGTTATGAATCTTAAAAGTTCCAAAGGCGGATAGAATGCTTTTTTATGATTTGTGAATTTTTTTATGCCAGGAAATTCAGCATCATCATCTGCTAAGTCTTGCATTAAGTAATCTGATTGAGCAGGGATCATAAAAAAAGATCCTGATTTATCCCAAGGATCACCAGTTGAAACAAGTGTTATCTTTGCATTAGCATTCAGGTAATCATTTTCTAAGGGTAATCTAACTTTCTTTAAAACTAATCTTCCAGAGCCCAATGTAATAATTTGATTATCAGTATCTTCAGAGGATGCTTTAAATTTTATGCTTTGTTTTTCAAAAATATTGAATGAAGATTTTTCATTAATTACATCTTTACCACATGCAGTGATTAGTATGCAGATAATAAGAAGACCTAAATTTTTCATAAGACAATAATTGGAAATATTAAAACCATTATAAGTATAAATAGTTGAATGAGAATAAATGGTATAACGCCTTTATATATTTCAAGGGTCTTAATGCTAGTATCCGCAACTCCTCTAAGATAAAACAAAGAAAATCCAAAAGGTGGAGTCAAAAAAGATGTTTGTAAGTTGATAGCTAAAAGTATTGCAAGCCATACTGGATCAAAACCCATCATTAATAATGGCGGGGCTACAAGAGGAACAATTACGTAGCAAATTTCAATAAAGTCTAAAATAAAGCCAAGCAAGAAGACTAGTACCAGAACAAATATTAGAGCTGTATAAGGACCACCAGGAATAGAACTAAATATAAGCTCTATCAAATCATCCCCACCCACACCTCTAAAAATTAAAGAGAAAATTGAAGCACCTATTAAAATAGTAAAAATCATTGTAGAGACAATTGCAGTTTTTTCGCTAGTTTCTTTTAAGAAACTTAAGGTGAGCTTTCCATTTATTAGAGCAATAATCATTGCACCTGTGGCTCCAATCGCTGCAGCTTCAGTGGGGGTAGCTATTCCAACAATAATAGAACCAAGTACCAAAAAGATAAGTATCAAGGGAAGGGCTAGTGTTTTTACTATTTCAACACTTTTTGGTAGTTCAGCATTAGGAAGGAATTGTATATTTGAGTTTTTGCTATTTTGATAAATGGTATAGATCAAATAAGAACCACAGATAAGCAATCCTGGAACAATTGCTCCAACAAAAAGATCTCCCACAGTCACAGTTTTTTGTGAAAAGATCCCCATATTGTTCTGAGCCCTTTGATAGGCATTGGACATTACATCTCCCAGAAGCACTAATGCAATAGAGGGCGGAATTATTTGTCCTAAAGTTCCTGTAGCTGCAATTAAACCTGCAGAAAAATCTTTCTTATAACCTTGTTGAATTAATACTGGCAGTGACATAAGTCCCATAGTTACAACTGTTGCACCAACTATTCCTGTACTTGCTGCAAGAAGAGCTCCAACCACAATAATTGAAATACTTAAGCCACCTTTTATATTTTTAAAAGCTGATGCCATATTCTTTAACATTCTTGCAGCTATGCCAGACCTTTCTAGAATGGTGCCCATAAATATAAATAATGGTACGGCAAGCAAGGTAACATTATTCATAATGCCAAAAATCCTGAGAGGAATACTTTTAAATATATTTGGATCAAATATTCCAGTAGGTATACAAATCAATGCAAAAAGAATTGAAACCCCTGCAAGAGTCATTGCAACTGGATAGCCTAGCAATAAAGCACAGCATATAAGCACCAGTAATAATAAAGGAATTATTTCCATAAGATTCGGGAAGCTTTATATAAAAAAGCGCCTATAAGAGTTAAGGGAAACAGATATATAAACGTTTTCTGAATATATACATACTTAAGTCCGCCAGGTTCAGTTGAGGTCTCTTTAATGTCCCAAGACATATTTATCAGATCAAAACTATAGATAGTAATTATCACACAGACTGGCAATAAGAAAATTATTCCACATATTAGATTTACAATATCTTTATATTTATCTGCAGCATCACGATAAAAGATATCTACTCGAACATGCTCATCTTGATTAAAGACGTATCCAGCACAGCCTAAAAAGATAAGTGAATGAAAATACATAACCAGCTCTTGAAGGTCAGTTCTTCCTGTTCCAAAAAAATAACGACTTACAATTATTACAATCATAAGCATAGTTATCACTGGAATTAGGTAAGAAATACATTTACCTATTAGATTTATATACTTTTCTATAATTTTCATTAGAAGTCTCTTCAAGATTTCGTTAGAATTGTTTACATGATTATAGTTCTTTCACCTGCAAAAACACTAGATTACTCAATTCCAGAAAATGAGAAATATACAGTGCCTCAATTTTTGAATCAATCAAGTAAGTTAATAAAAACTTTAAAAACAAAAGAACCAAAAGATATAGCATCTTTAATGGGGTTAAGTGATAAATTAGCTACACTTAATTTTGATAGATATCAAAACTGGAAAGCATCCAAAAAAGAAAGTAATACCGCAAAGCCTGCACTTTTAGTTTTTAAGGGTGACGTTTACCAAGGCTTGAATGCTGAAGATTTTACTAAAGGGGATATGAATTTTGCTCAAAAACATTTACGTATTTTGTCTGGTCTTTATGGATCCTTAAAACCATTAGATGTTATTAATCCATATCGGCTTGAGATGGGCACTAAGTTAAAAGTTAGTAATACTAGTAATCTATATGAATTTTGGGGCAACAATATTAGAGATGGAATTCTTAAAGATTCTAAAGTAATTATAAATTTAGCTTCAGTAGAATACTTTAAAGCACTTGGCGACATAGAAAATGATGCAGAAGTTATTTCCCCAGTATTCAAAGATTATAAAAATGGTAAATATAAAATTATTAGTTTTTATGCAAAGAAAGCCAGAGGGTTGATGGCAAGATGGATTGTTCAAAATAGGGTTAAGAGCACAAAAGACCTAATAAATTTTGATTTAGATGGTTATAAATATTCTAAGGCTGAATCAACTGCGGAGAATCCAGTTTTCTTAAGAAAATCTTAACTACTTTTCGTTAAATTTCTTAACGTCTACCATTTTATTAAAAGCGGCATCTCGTTTTTCCATTTGGGCAGTCATAGCTTCAGCCATATCCTTTTGACTCAACATAGCACCACTCCATAAAGCATTAAAGTCTAAACTATCATCGATAGAATGATCCCTTGAATAGTTCATTAACGCTTTAAGACCATAAATTGCAACAGGTGATTTAGTTGCAATATCAAGAGCTAGTTCATTAGCTGCTTTAAGCATATCTTCTTGAGATTCAAAAACACTACTTACTAATCCAGATTCTTTTGCTTCATCAGCAAGCATTTTTCTACCCGTATAAGCCAATTCTCGCATTTTTGAATCTGGAATAAGTCTAGGCAATCTTTGTAATGTGCCTACATCTGCTGCCATACCTATATTAACTTCTTGTATGCAAAAGAAAGCTTCTTTAGAAGCTAATCGGATATCGCAAGCTGTTATTAAGTCTAAAGCACCACCAACACAGCCACCTTGCACAGCAGCAATAACAGGCGCTCGGATTTTTTCTAAAGTGCTAATGTATCCTTGTAATTCTTTTGCAACTCTGTACAGAGCCTCCCCAACTCTTGCATGATCTGGTTTCTTATCATCAGGGATATTTTCAACTCCATTTGAAAATGCATTTAAGTCCATGCCAGCACAAAAGTGTTTACCAGAAGAAGATAAAATAACCGCCCTTATTTCAGAATTTCTATTAATTTCATCTAATACTTCAGGAAGCTCAACCCAAAAATCTCTTGTCATTGTATTTAGCTCATCGGGACGAGATAAGACCAAATTAGCAACATTATTATCAACTTTAAGTTCAAAACATTTATATTTACTCATTGTTTAAAATCTCCAATGATTTTTTAACTGATTCTCGCATCTGTTCAACTAATTCAAATGTCTTATGATGCGGCAATACAACCTTCCTATCTTTACTAAGCTTTACCAAGCCGTTCTCAATTTGCTTTAAATTTTCTACAAGTTCTAAGTTCATATTTTTACTTTAAATGTTTTAAAAGCATTATAATCTGACTAACTCATGAAAGCACGTCAGTCATTATATTTAGTTTTACTATTAACAATACTAAGTGGATGCATTACTGATTCAAATAATAATGAGTTTCAAAAACAATCATTATTGGGAGTTTTATATACTCAAACTTCTACCGAATTTGTAGCAAATAACATACAAACTTTTGCATCAGCTACTTCTCAATTAGAACAAGCAATTAATAATAAAGAGTGGGTTGCTGCTGTTGAACAAAAAGATAATTATGGAGACAAACCGCCTGCTATTATTCTAGATATAGATGAGACTGTTTTAGATAACTCAGCATTTCAAGCACGAACTATTCTAACTGGTCTGTCATACCCTAATGGATGGATAGACTGGGGAAATGAAGGTGAAGCTCCGGCAGTCGCAGGGGTTAAGGACTTTTTATTAGAGGCTCAATCAAAGGGAGTAAAAATATTTTATGTAACTAATAGAGTTGCAGAACTTGAAGAAGCAACTCGAAAAAATATGCTTGAATTAGGCTTGCCTTTAGACACTGATAGAGATGTTTTGATGATGAAGGGAGAATCAGGGTGGGGTTCAGATAAAACCAAAAGAAGAAGTCTCATAGCAAATGATTATAGGATTGTCATGATTGTTGGGGATCAATTAAATGATTTTTTACCAAGAGCTGAAACAGCTTTGGAACCAAACGAAAGAAAATTATTAGCTTTAAAGTACAAAGATATGTGGGGTACTAAATGGTTTATGATCACTAACCCTATGTATGGGGGTTGGGAAGCTGCTATATATGATTTTGACTATCCTACGGATGAAACTATTGCTACAGAATTAAGAATAAAAAACTTAAAACCTTAACTTAAGCATGATCATTGACCAGGACTTCATTAATAATATTCTCCCATCTTTAAAAGAAACAGTAATGGACGCTTCAAAAGCAATTATGGAAGTATACGATTCAGATTCTTTTGATACAGAAATTAAAGATGATGGGTCTCCTGTGACTAAAGCAGATAATTTAGCCAATAATATTATTTTAAAATCATTGAGTGCTATAACGCCTGATCTTCCCATTATTTCAGAAGAAACCTTTAATCCTGATACTTTACAGCCAGTCGGTCCATATTGGCTGGTTGATCCTCTTGATGGAACTAAAGGTTTTATAAATAAAGATGGCAACTTTACGGTAAATATTGCTTTAATTAAAGACTCTAAGTCCATTTTTGGAATTATCTGCGCGCCATCAACATCTAAAGTATGGTCTGGTTCTATTTTTAATAATTTAGATTTAGATATTGGCAATCGACCATTAAATAACTCATTAAGAATAGTAATGAGCAAGAATCATCAAACAGAAACAGATAAAAAGTTTTTAGATCTTCTTTCCGACAAAGATATTGCTTTTAGCCTGGTTGCAAAGGGCAGCTCTCTTAAATTATGTGCACTTGCTGATAATGAGGCGGATATATACCCAAGGTTTGGCCCCACATCTGAATGGGATATTGCTGCAGGCAACGCTTGCTTGCTTGAAAAAGGCGGGCATGTTTGTCAAATGCTTTCAGGAGAGCCTTTAGAGTATTCAAAACCAGAATCTATTTTAAATCCAGCCTTCGTTGCTTTTCGCGATGAGGACCTAAAAGAGCAATTTTTACCTCTAATAAGCGAATTTTATAAAAAATTGGTATAATTAATCTAAATATATTAATTATTAATATATTTAATTATAAATATTTTATATATGGGAACAGAATTACAGCCAATTCAGTTAACTACGCCGGGTAAGGATATAGAGTCCTACTTAGCGTGCGTGCATTCAATACCTATTCTTACAAAAGAACAGGAGCAGGAGCTCGCCTTAAAATTATATGAAGCAGATGATTTAGATGCTGCAAGACAACTTGTAATTCATCATTTACGATTTGTTGTCCACATAGCAAGATCATATCAAGGCTATGGACTTCCACTTGCTGATATCATTCAAGAGGGTAACGTTGGCCTCATGAAAGCTGTCGATAAGTTTGATCCTCATAGAGGAGTTAAAGTTGTTTCTTTCGCAGTACATTGGATTAAAGCTGAAATCCATGAATATATTTTAAGAAATTGGAGATTAGTTAAGATTGCTACAACCAAAGCCCAAAGGAAACTATTCTTTAATCTTAGAAGCAAGAAGAAAGGCTTAGAATGGTTAACCAAAGAAGAGGCTGAGAAAATTGCAAAAGATTTAAATGTTGAGCTTAAAGATGTTTTACATATGGAAAATAGACTATCTTCAAGTGATGCAGCCTTTGACTCACCAATTGGTGGCGATTCTGAAGATGAAATGATGTCACCTTCTCAATATTTAGAAGATAAGAGATCTGATCCAGCTTCTCTAGTTGAAAGCAGCCAATTACAAGCATTAAATCTAGCTGAATTAAGTGAAGCAATAAAAACGCTTGATGATAGAAGTAAAGATATTATCCAAAGAAGATTCCTATCTGAAGATAAAGTAACTCTTCATGACCTAGCAGCCGAATATGACATTTCTGCAGAAAGAGTTAGACAAATAGAAAATGGAGCATTAAAAAAACTTAAGGCATTTATGTCTGATGCCGCATAGAAATTATCGCTTATAAGATAAAATGCGCTATAAGTTTTTACCATCCTTTGTTAAAAGACGAGGAAGGATCACCAAATACCAAGAAAAAAATTTAACCTCTCTGGAAGAATTTCGCATTCGTAATTCTGATGATCTTTATAAAAGCAGTTCTTTATTTTCAAAAACTATCTTAGAAATTGGTTTCGGCAACGGTGAAAACCTAATATTTTTAGCTGAGCAGCACCCAGATACATTGTTTATAGGTTCCGAAGTATATTTAGCTGGCATAGGCTACCTTATTGGAGAAATACAAGAACGCAATATAAATAATATCAGGATTCATAAGGGCGACATTAGGTTATTGATAGAAGATGTAATAGAACCAACTTTTGATAATGTATTAATTATCTGCCCAGACCCATGGCCAAAAGCAAGACACCACAAAAGAAGATTAATAAAATCTGATTTTTTAGAGTTAATACATCCAACTATTAAACTAAACGGCGAATTATTTATATCAACTGATTGGGAGAATTATGCGGAATCAATTGAAGATGTTATTGCTATATCAGATGGCTATAAGAAGCTTCAGAATTCTAAATATGAAAATTCAGACTTAACTAAATTTCAACAAAGAGCTATAGAAGAGGGTAGAGACATATATACCTTTAGCTTAAAAAAGTTAACTAAATAAATTAATAGTATCGTTTAAAAATTTATATCCAATACTGCTAGCTTTTATACCTTCTTTATCAAGCAAGCCTTTCTCAATACCTTCTAGTCTTTTCTCCATAAATGTATCTGGAATATATATACCTTTTTCTTCTATTTCCTTAAAAGAAATTCCTTGCTTAATCCTTAAAAGATTCATTGCTAAATCAAGGTCATATGATTCAGAATTTATGAAAAAATCTTTTGTTTTAGAAGGGGCATCTATATAAGATTGGACAGCTTTTAGTTTAATCATGCGCTTAATACTTTCATTCATAGTAATTTTGCTATGAGCTCCAGGCCCAACACCTAAGTAGTCCCCATACATCCAATAATTCAAATTATGATTGCTATATTTATTCTTTTTTGACCAAGAAGAAACCTCATATTGATAAAATTGATTTGCATTCAAGATATTCGTAGCAGCTTTTTCCATATCTGCAATTAATTTATCTCTAGGCAAAAGTAATTTTTTCTTATAAAAAATAGTATTGGGTTCAATAGTTAATTGATATAAAGATAAGTGATCAATTGAATAGTTACAGAATATCTCTATATCTTTTTTTAAAGAATCCAAAGTTTGACCCATCACCCCATATATAAGATCAATAGTTGTGTTTATTGAATCTATAGCAGAAATAATTTTTATAGCCTTTAAAGAATCACTCTCATGGTGATTTCTTTCAAGACTAGCAAGTGTTACTTGGTCAAAGCTCTGGATGCCTATTGAAATTCTATTGATGCCAGCCGCTATCAAGCCATTTATATATTTTTCATTTACTTCATTTGGATTGAGCTCAAAATTGATTTCGCAATCTCTGTGAATAAGTAAATCATTTTTAAGCTTATCAATAAGATGCCTAATAAATTTTACAGAAACTAATGATGGAGTGCCTCCTCCAAAGTATATAGAGATAAACTTTCTATTATTTATATAGTCCTTTGAATTATCTACGTCCTTTAATATTGCTCTGATTAAAGCTTCTTCGTCCCCATCTTGTTTATTAATTTCAATATTAAAGTCGCAATAAGGACATCTTTTTTCACACCATGGGAGGTGTATATATAAAGATAAAGGAATCTTAGTTGGATTTAAGATTTTCAAGCTGCTTTAGGAAAAGATTTGCTGCAATTGCTCTGTGACTAATTTTATTCTTTTCTTCAGGATCCATAGTTGCCATAGAAAAGTTATACCCAGAAGGGTAGAAAATTTTGTCATAACCGAATCCTCCTTCACCTGAGCTTTCAATTGAAATGTCTCCATGAATTTCACCACTTGTAACTATTGGCATTGGATCATCTTTTGAACGCACTCCTACTAGCACACAAACATAATATGCATGCGAAGAAGTTAAATTATGCTTCTTTAGTTCTGAGATAATCTTATTTCTATTATCTAAATCACTAGCATCTTTTCCAGCATATCTTGCTGAATATATTCCTGGAGCAAAATCTAATACAGGAACTACAATTCCTGAATCATCTGCAATGCTGTATATCCCAGATTTATCTGCTCCATTTCTAGCTTTAATAAGCGCATTTTCAATAAATGTGAGACCATCTTCAATAGGCTCAGTTATACCTAACTCATCTTGAGAGATTAATTGAAAGTTAGAAAATATTTTTTTGAACTCTTTTATTTTTCCTTGATTTGAAGTTGCTAAAAGAATTTTCTTATTTTCTTGCAAGTAAATATACTCCTTCACATGATAATAAATTAGGCATCAATTTAGCTAATGAGCTAACTTGTCTTTTTTTATTTAAATGCATATTTTCTTCAATTATAAAATCTTCCTCTTTACAAAGATCTTCGAAATCTTTAATAGTACATAAATGAATATTCTCAGTGCCATACCAACTTGAAGGCAAACTTGGAGTAACGGGCATCCTGCCAAGCAATAGGGCAAGCCTGCATCTCCAATAACCTAGGTTCGGAATCGTTACAATACATTTATTTGACAGATTTAAGATTTTTTTAAGTGCAATATTAGGCTCTTTTAGGCACTGAATTGAACTAGCCATTACTGCAACATCAAAATTACAATCTACAAATTCATCAATTCCGTCATCGATATCTTTTTCAATAACAGAAATATTATTTTTTAAGCATTCATTGATACCATCTGGATCAATTTCAATTCCATAACCGAGAATATTTTTTTTATCTCTTAGTTCAGTAAGTAGAGATCCATCACCGCAACCAAAATCAATAACTCTACTGTTATCCTCTATCCATTTGGTAATGATGTTTGTAATTGGATTATTCATTTAACTACTCAAGAAGGCTTTAATATTATCTTCATACCTTTTAGATTTAAATAAAAAACTATCATGACCCTGCTTTCCATCTAACTCAAGATAAGAAGAGGATATCTCTGATCGCATAGCTGCTAGTTGAATCTCCTTTCCTCTTTCAGGAGGAAATAACCAGTCAGTTTTAAATCCAACAATTAATAGCTTTGCTTTTACTTTTTTTAAAGCTTCTTCTAATTTATTATTGAAGTCTTTAGCAGGATCAAATCCATCCATCGCCTTAGTCATTAATATATAAGTATTAGCATCAAAAGTTTCTGAGAACTTTTCACCTTTATACTGAAGGTAGTTTTCTACCTGATAATCAACAGATTCATCTACTTTTGATTCAGCATCTTGCATTTTTCTTCCAAACCTTTTATTCATGTTGTCCTCAGAAAGATAGGTTATATGCGCTAACATCCTAGCTGCTTTTAGACCGCTTTTTGGAAATGAGTCTTTTTTTAGATAATCGCCTTCATAGAAATTCATATCTTTTCTTATAGACTCTCTGCCTACCTCATTTAAAGCAATATTCTGAGAACTTGCCTTTGCAGCTGCAGCAATAATACCGGCTCTTTTTATTTTATCTGGATAAGTAATCGCCCATTGCAACGCCTGCATGCCTCCCAAGCTTCCCCCTAAAACACAGGCCCAAGAACTGATACCTAATTTATTTAACAACATTTCTTGCGAATTAACCCAATCAAGTACTGAAATATCTGGAAAATCTTTCCCATATATCTCCTTTGTTTGTGGACATATTGAAGTTGGCCCTGTTGAACCAAAACAACTACCTAAATTATTAGGCGATACAACAAAAAATTTATTTGTATCAATAGCTTTACCAGGTCCTACTATCTCATCCCACCAACCCAATTTGCCATCGTTATTTAACTCTCCTGCAGCATTATGACTTCCAGAAAAAGCATGACAGACTAAAACTGCATTCGATTTATCAGCATTTAATTCGCCGTAAGTTTCGACTACAAGATCAAATGCTGACAGAGATTCTCCAGATTCAAGTTTAATACCTGAATTAAAATGATAATTTGTAGTTTTAGTCTTCATAATAGAGCTCTGACTATTGAGCCAAGAAGCACGTCTATTTGATTTAAAATTATTAAAACCAACAAAGGAGAAAAATCTAATCCGCCCATAGAAGGAATAAAGTTTCTAATAGGCGATAAGATTTTGTCAGAAATTTCTTCAATAAGCTGAAGTAATGGATGAGGATTTCCAGCTGAAACCCAGCTCAAGATAACCCCACCTATAACAGCAAATAATAAAATTTGGCTAATGCTAGAAAATATATTAAAGAGCGCATATATCAAAAGATCAAATAATTCATATGCAGATCCAGCCATAATATAAAAACTAATAAATTTAAAAACAACAGCTGCTAAAAATATGCCCACTAAATCACCTGCAACTATTGTAAAAATACTCGTAAGTGGACTCAGTAGCCTGACAAAACTCTTAACAACAGGATTGTAGTAATTAACCCTTAAAAATCTTAATACCAATAAGATAATAAAAGCATAGCTTAAGGAGCCTATTAAAAGTGCTGTTATAGAAGCCATATTAAAAAACCTCTTTTATTTATATTCATCACTTATTTCCTTTGATCTTTTCATGGCACTTATTATGCCTTTTTCAAATAATTGAAGCACATTATTATCTTTTAAAGAATTAATTCCAGCTTCTGTTGTTCCTTTTTTTGAGGCAATTAAATCAATTGCCTCATTCAAATCAATTCCATCAGATATTGAAGATGAGATACCCTCTAAAAAATTAACGATAATCGCATCAACATCTCTTTGCTTGCCATCACATAAGTTTAGTAAATGTTCATTGTAGATTTTTAGTAAATAAAAGAAATAAGCAGGGCCGCTCCCTATAAGACCGGTGAAATTGTTCATTTCTTCTTCTTCTTTGAGAAGAATGCTTATTCCTACTCGAGAGAAAAGTTTTTTTGTATTTAGTATTAATTTTTCAGAATTTCGCTCTCCATATATTGCTGTTATTCCTTTTTTATATGTTGATGCAGTAGTTGGCATAGCTCTAACGATGCTAGCTTTTGAAGAAAAGCTCTTTTTAAGACTTTTAATTTTAATACCAGCTACTAAACTTATTAACTGTGGCGCTGAAATAACAGTTGAAATCTCTTTACAGGCTGCAAGAGCATCTTTTGGCTTTACAGCAAGAATTATAAGATTTTTAGTAGTACTTAATTTGCTTTCATCTGCAGATTTGATGCCATATCGAGATAATTTTTTTTTATTTAGAGGGTTTCTATCAATATAAAGAATATTTGTTTTAGTGCAGCCATCTAAAATTAAACCTTTAATAATCGTTTGGCTAATATTGCCACAACCGTAAAATATGATCTGACTCATTTCCTTTTACCAAAAATAGACTCACCAACTCTTATCATATTAGAACCACATTTAATTGCAGATTCAAAATCAGAAGTTGTTCCCATAGATAAGGTTTTAGCATTGGGGTATGCTAATTTTAAGTTTGCATGAAGTGCAAAACATTTCTTCATTACATTCTCATTTTCTGTTTGATCGCTTGTTATTTTTGGAAGAACCATCATGCCTTTTAAGTTTAAATGGCTTTGGTCTTCTACAAGTGATGAGTATTTTAATAATTCATCTGGATGTATCCCAGATTTTGATGCTTCATTATCTATATTAACTTGCACACATACATTCATAACTTTTTGAATATCAGAACAATAAGAGTTCAACTTAGAAATAATCTTTTCTCTATCTATTGAGTGTACCCAATGAGCATGAGCCGCAACTAATTTAACTTTATTTGATTGAATAGGGCCAATGTAGTGCCATACGATATCTAAGTCTTTTAATTGGTTTGATTTTTCAGATAATTCTTGAGCAAAGTTTTCTCCGAAATCACGAAAGCCATTTTCATAAACAGCTCTTATTAAAGATACATCTTTTTTCTTAGATACGGCAACTATCGAGATATTTTTTGGGTCAACATCTGATTCTGAGCAAGCCTCTAAAAAGATCCTTTGAAAAGATTGAAGACTATCGTTTACTGAATCGTGCATTTTGTTTTTACTATAGGTGAGAGACCAATTCTAACAATAACCTCTCTTGCGTTATTTACTTCGGATTTATTCTTATAAGGGCCAAGCATTATTCCAAATAAAACTCTATCAATGGAATCTATTTTTTCAATAAATGGCTCTAAATCCATGCTATTAAGTTTATATAACATTTCAGATGCAAATTTTTCTTTACCATAAGCTTCAACCTGAAGCAGGTATTCACAATCTGATTTGTTAATTACTTCTTCAATTTCAATTAACACTGTTTGGTCTTTGAGTTTTTCTGGAAAGGTTATGGAAACGTTATTTTCTGAAATTGGGCTTGGTTTGAATATTTCTAAGTTTGTATCAAATAAATAAAAAGATATTGAAATAACTATAAATGAAGCAATAAAGAGAGAAGTTATAGTTCCTGTTCTAAAGACTGGCTTTTGTCTATTTTTAGACCTAAAGATAGTCTTATTACTCTTGTCCTTTTTCTTTTTCTTATTAACCCTTTGAGCAAAATCTTTCATAACTTAACTACATTTTATCTAATGCTTTTATTCCTAAAAGATTTAAGCCATTTGAAATAACAAGCTGGACTAAAGATAAACTTCGTATTATTGAGGCTTGATTTTCTTTTGATTCTTTTAATATAGGGTGGTCATTATAAAAACTATGCAGCAATTGAGCTAAATCTCTTAAATAAAAGACTATTAAATGCGGCTGAAGGGTATCCGCAGCTCTTTGAACAACCCCTGGAAATTTTGAAGATTCATGAATTAGTTGATCACAAGCTAAATAGGATCCTTCTACTATTGAAAGATGAGTTTTGGGTAAACTTTCGTTTTTTGAATTATATTTACCTTGAATAGAGCTTATTCTTGCATGAGCATACTGAATATAAAAAATTAAATTTTCTTTGTTCTCAGATTTTGCTAAATCAATATCAAAATCAAGATGTTGATCAGCTTGTTTAGATAAATAGTAAAATCTTGCCGCATCGACACCAATTTCTTTAATAAGATCTTTAAGTGTGTAAAAACTTCCACTTCTTGTAGACATTTTTAGTCTCTTTCCGCCTTGGAATAAATTAGCAAATTGAACTAATTGGACAAAAAGTTTTTCTTTGGAGAATCCTAGACCTTCTAGAGAAGCTTCAATTCTTTTTATATAGCCATGATGATCAGATCCCCATACATTTATAAGCTTATCAAAGCCTCTATCAATTTTATGTTTATGATAAGCAACATCTGAAGCAAAATATGTAGCTCTGCCATCCTCTCTAACCAGCACCCTGTCTTTATCGTCTCCAACATGATTAGTTTTTAACCAAAGAGCTCCATTTTTTTTATAAGCTAATTCTTTATCTTGTAATTCATGTATTGCAGATGAAATTTTAGAATCTTCTTCTTCAAGAGATCCTAAACTAGATTCAAAATACCACTCATCAAATTCAACCTTAAAATCTTTAAGATCTTCTTTAATGCTTTTTAAAACAACTTTTAGAGATTTCTGTTTTGTTTTGCTCCATAAAACAGAATCTTTTGTTTTAAATTCTTTTATAAGAAAATCAATTTCTTCTTCAGGATCATTTGGAAGGTCAGTTGTAATTCTTTTTATTTCTTCATTTGAAAGTTTTTTTTCTGATTTGAGTTCTTTTGCTATATCAATTATGTATTTTCCTTTGTAGCCGCTATTAGGAAACTCCTTATCATTAAAACATTCATATAGTCTCAGCATGACACTTACTGTAAGGATATCGATTTGTCTCCCAGCATCATTAATATAATACTCTTTAGAAACCAAATAACCGCTTGCTTGAAGTATTTTACCTATAGCATCCCCAAAGGCAGCTCCTCTTCCATGCCCAACATGTAGAGGGCCTGTTGGGTTTGCAGAAACAAACTCGATTTGAATTTTTTTACCATCACCATTTAGCGATGAGCCAAAGTCTTGGCCTAATTCCAAAGAATCATCAATTACATTCGCAAAATAAGACCTTTCTAAGAAAATATTTAAGAAACCTGGACCTGCGACCTCTATTTTATCTACCTCACTTAGGCTTGTTAAATAAGATTTAATATTTTCTGCTAAGTTTCTTGGATTTTCTTCAAGAATACTCCCAGCTACTAGTCCAATATTTGTTGTTATATGACCCTTGGAAAGATCATCTGTTATTTCAGTTTTATATTTTTCTTTGATTAACTTAACATCAGATTCATCATAACCACTTTCGTTATCTAGATAGTTACAAATATGCTTATCAAAAAAAGTTATCATCATTAAACTCTGCTCACATAGCTCTCTGAACGAGTATCTACTTTTATAGTTTCTCCTTCATTAACAAATAGCGGAACATGAATATTCACCCCAGTTTCAAGTTCTGCTACTTTAGTTGCTCCTGAAACAGTATCACCCTTAACGCCTGGTTCAGAATTTTTAATTACAAGATTTACAAATACTGGAGCCTCAACGCTAATTGGTTGATCATTCCATAAGACAATCTCACATCTTTCTTGTCCTACCAACCACTTTTTGGCATCACCCATTAACTTAGAGTCTACTTCTAATTGATCAAAGTTGTCAGGATCCATGAAATTCCATATCTCTCCATCAGAATATAGAAAATCCATTTCTCTATGATTTATGTCAGCAGTCTCAACACTTTCCCCAGACTTAAAAGTTTTATCAATAACATTGCCAGTTAACAAGTTTCTATATTTTACTCGCATTACAGCTTGGCCTTTGCCAGGTTTATGGAATTCATGATCAATAATAGAGCAAGGGGCCCCATCTAATAATAATTTAGTTCCGTTTTTAAACTGGTTTGTTGAAATTTTCATAATATACTATAAGTCTATTTTAAAGGGGTGATTATCAAATGAACAAATTATTTATCTTAGTTATAACAATTTTTATTACTGTCTCCTGTTCTACAAATGATCCTAAAGTTAAAACTATATCTGATGTAGAGTCTTTTTTAGAGAAAGTAGAGCAAGAGGATAAAGCTCTTGGTCCAGTTATTTCTTCTGCATATTGGATTAGTTCTAATTTTATAACTTACGATTCACAAAAGATAGTTGCTGATTTTGGTAAACGCTACTCTCTTATGTCTGTTCAAAGGGCAAATGAAGCTGCAACATTTGATCATTTAGATCTTCCAGAAGACATGAGAAGGAAATTAGATCTTATAAAAGGGGGTTTTGTGATGCCAGCACCGCTGGATGATGCACTTGCTGGAGAATTAGCAAATATAGAATCTGAATTAGGCGCAATGTATGGTTCAGGCAAACACTGTTTTAGTGAAGATGATTGTTATGATCTTGAGGCTTTTGAGCAAATAATAGACTCTTCAAGAAATCCTGATGAGCTTTTAAAGGCATGGACTGGTTGGCGAGAAATTGGCAAACCTATGAAAGATAAGTATTTACGTATGGTTGAAATAGGAGAACTTGGTGCCAAAGATCTTGGGTATGATGGATTAACTGATTTGTGGTTTAGTAAATATGATATGCCAGCAGAAGATTTTCTTGCTGATACTGATAGAGTCTGGGAAGAAGTAAAACCTTTGTATGATGCTTTACAGTGTCATGTAAGAGCTGAGCTTAATGAAGAATATGGTGATAATGTAGTGCCTGCCGAAGGTATGCTTCCTGCACATATACTGGGTAATATGTGGGGCCAATCTTGGGCAAATATTTATGATATTGTGTTTGAAGAAGATCCAAATACTGAATCGATTGATTTGACATCAATTATTTTAGATAAAGAATTAACTGAAATTGAAATGGTTGAAATAGCAGAGGATTTTTTCTTATCCTTAGGCTTTGAACCATTACCAGATACTTTTTGGGAGCGATCATTATTTGTTAAACCTCAAGATAGAAATGTTGTATGTCATGCATCAGCATGGGACCTAGATCCGGCAACTAAAGACATTAGAATTAAAATGTGCATTGAAAAAAATGCAGAAGATTTTGTAGTGATTCATCATGAATTAGGCCATATATTTTACTATCAGGCATATAATCACCTCCCATCAGTTTATAGAAGTGGTGCAAATGATGGATTCCATGAGGCTGTAGGTGACCTCTTATCTTTATCAATTACACCTGATTACCTTACTCAGATAGGTTTTGTTACTGAGGCAGAAGCAGAAGCTGCTGAAAAAGACCCTATAGCACTTCTAATGAAGCAAGCTTTAGATGGTGTAGTTTCTCTTCCATGGACTTTAATGCTCGATAAGTGGAGATCAGGAGTCTTTACTGGTGAGATAACAGAAGATAATCTAAATTCTAGTTGGTGGGAGTTAAGAGAGAAATATCAAGGTATAACATCTCCAATGCCAAGAGGCGAAGAATATTTTGATCCTGGTGCCAAATATCATATCCCTGGAAATACACCATATACTAGATACTATTTAGCAAAAATTATGCAATATCAATTTCATGAAGCATTATGTAATGAAATGGATTTTGAAGGTCCTTTGCATGAATGCTCAATATATAATAATCCTGAAGTAGGAATTAAGATTAGAAATATGTTGGCTCTTGGCCAGAGTAAACCATGGCAAGATGCATTTGAAGCTTTAACCGGAGATAGGGCGTTAAGTGGACGTTCAATTTTAAATTATTATAAGCCTCTTCAAGATTGGCTTGAAAAAGAAAATGAAGGCCGTTCATGCGGCTGGGAGTAAATTATGCAATCATTAATTTATCTAGCTTTTGCAGCTCTTGGATTTGTTATTCCTTATGGAATTAGCTTAGCTATTGGCAATGAGCTTGTTCAAAATATAGTCTTATTTATTTATATAATTCAATGGATTGCTTTTATTCCAGCTTATATACTTCAAACCGAAAAATTTTATGATTTAACTGGCAGTATTACTTATACAAGTGTATTTGTTTTCTGTATATATTTATCAACATTGGGTGATATTAATTGGGGCTCATTAATAGTTTCGATTTTAATAATATTATGGGCAGTTCGTTTAGGATCTTTTTTATTTTTAAGAATAGCTAAAGATGGCAAAGACAAGCGTTTTACAACTATTAAACCCGATATAGCACAGTTCTTTATGGCATGGACAATTCAAGGAACCTGGGTTGCTCTTTGTTCTTTATGCGCAATAACTGCAATAGCAAGTGATACAGGCATTATTATTAATCCTATTTTTTACATAGGATTACTAATGTTTATTGGCGGACTTGCTATAGAAATAATTGCTGACCAGCAAAAAACAATCTTTAGAGCAGTTCCTGAGAATAAGGATAAATTTATAACAAGCGGTTTATGGAGTCGATCTAGGCACCCAAATTATTTTGGCGAGATTGCCTTATGGACTGGTGTTGCTGTTATGTCATTTTCTTCATTATCAAGCCTAGAATTTTTAACTCTCATATCACCAATCTGGACATATTTATTACTTGTAAAGATTAGTGGAGTTAGGATGCTTGAGGGTATAGGTAAGAAAAAATGGGGCGAAGATCCAGACTATATTTCTTATATGAAAAATACACCTACAGTTATGATTAAATTTTGGTAAGCTTTTTCTTAAAAATTTGCAAGAAATTGAGACTAATCTCAATAAATAAATTTGTTAAATTTAATACTAACTTGTTAGAATGTCTTAACTTGAAAAGTAGTTATTATTAATATAACTATAAAGTAATAGGGAGCAACTAAATATGTTGAAATTACGAGCCATAATAATGTCTCTTGCTTTAGTAACGCCTTTTTTAGCGAATGCTACAGAAATGGAATTGGTGTTAGAGGTTGGCAGAGATAACTCAAATGAATCTGCTATATCTCAAGACAAGATAGACGGCACAGAAAAACAAACAGATAAGATAATTAACGAATGGAAGGTTGTCTCTAAGCAAGTAGAGGGACTGAAAATATATAACGAACAAAAAAGAATCCAAATTCAGGCTCAATTAGAGCTAATGGATAAGTTAGATGATCAGTTAACGCAAGTTGTTGTAATGCAAAGACAAATACCACCACTAGCTCAAAGAATGCTAGAGGGGCTTGAAAAATTTGTTGATTTAGATATTCCCTTTCATCTTGAAGAAAGAAAGCAAAGACTTGATCTAGTTAGAAGTTCTTTATCAAATCCTAAAGTTACAGCTTCAGAGCAAGTCAGGCAGATACTAGAAGCCTACAATATTGAAAGTGAGTATGGCAGAAAGATAGACGCTTTTGAATCACCGATTGTCATTGATGGTCAAGAGATTGTTGCTAATGTTTTAGTCGTTGGAAGAATTGGTATGTTTTATCAAACTAAAGATGAAAGGACTAGTGGCATTTGGGACAAAAAAACTAATGACTGGGTCGAATTAGATAGTGGATATAGAACCGCTATTCGAGATGGAATCAGAATGGCAAAAAAATTAGCACCTACAGATATGCTAATGCTGCCAGTAGTTGTTAAGGAGCAAAGCTAATGAGATATTTAAATTTATTTTATTTTTTAGTAATTGTTACCTTTGCCAATCCAGCATTATCTCAAGATGCAGATGAGGTTGTTGATCAAGAGCCTACTACTGTTGAAGCGCTTTTAGCTCTTGTTAAAGAGGGTAAAGTAAAAGAGCAGGCTGAAAACGCTAGACGAGAAGCTGTATTTTTAGCTGACAAGAATAAACAAGCTAGTATTTTGGCTGCAGAAAAAAGAGAACTTGCAAGACAAGAAAGAATTGCAGATAAACTAGAAGCAGAATATAAAGCAAATCAAGAGATTTTAAGAGTTAAAGAAGAAGCTTATAAAAAAGAATTAGGCTCATTGGTAGAGTTATTTGGTCATTTACAAAGCTCAGCAGGCGAGTCTTCATCTATGTTTGCTAATTCATTAACTTCTGCAGAATTTGGCCTAGAAAGAGTTGCTTTTTTGAATGAGTTAACTGGGAAGATGTCTGAGACAACTGAACTACCAACCATTAGAGAGATTGAGCGACTGTGGTACGAAATCCAAAACGAAATGGTTGCTGGCGGTAATGTTGTTAAATTTAATACTACTGTAATTGATGTTGATGGCGAAACAAGCGATTGTGAAGTAACTCGTGTGGGTTTATTCAATGCTGTTTGTGATGGCAAGTATTTAGAATTTGCTTCATCAAAAGGGCAATATGCTTTTCTTCCAAGACAACCAGCTGGAAGATATACAAAGAGCGCTAAGAATTTAGGAAATGCAGAAGGCGGCGATCAAGTTAAATTTGGTGTCGATCCAACTGGACCTACTGGCGGTAGTTTATTAGCTAATCTAATTCAAACTCCATCTCTTGCAGAACGAGCTGCTCAAGGAAGAGAAGTTGGTTATGCAATTATTGTTGTTGGTATTATTGGTGTTGCCATAGCTTTCTGGAAGCTTTACAGCCTATATATGGTTGGTATTGCAGTTAATAAGCAAACTAAGTCTAAAACAGCTGATTCAGGTAATCCATTAGGCAGAGTTCTTAAAGTAGGACAAGATAACTTTAAGAAAGATATAGATACACTTGAATTACGTTTGGCAGAAGCAATTATGGCTGAACGACCGTCTATAGAAAGAGGTATAAGTGTTGTCAGGATAATTTCAGTGGTTGCTCCATTAGCAGGTTTATTAGGAACAGTTACTGGAATGATCGTAACTTTCCAACAAATTACTTTATATGGAACAGGCGATCCAAAATTAATGGCTGGTGGTATATCTCAAGCCCTAGTTACAACTGTTCTAGGATTATTAGTAGCTATTCCAACGACTCTTCTTCATTCCTTTACTGCATCTTCATCTAAAGGAATTATCAGTATATTAGAGGAACAAAGTACAGGGATACTAGCTGAGCATTCAGAAAGTAGTTAAGTTTTATTTATGTATGAAATAAGTGAAGCATTTGTCTCTATAAGGGACTTTATGGAACAAGGTGGAGATGTCTTGTGGGGCATTGCTATATTAGTTTTATTTATGTGGACTATGATTTTTGAGAGAATTTTTTACTATGCTCAAGGCTATGATGAATATATTTCTGGGTTAGTCCAGAAATGGGAATCTAGAGAAGATAAGACGTCTTGGTATGCCCTACAAATTCGTGAAAAATACATGTCTCAAGCCAAAGTAGAAATCAATAGAAATCTTTCACTTATTCAATGTTGCGTTGCTGTAGCACCATTATTTGGTCTTTTAGGAACTGTAACTGGGATGATAGAGGTTTTTCAAGTTATGGCTTTTAATGGTGGTGGCGATGCTAGATCTATGGCGGGGGGAGTTTCTAAAGCAACCCTCCCAACTATGGCAGGAATGGTCGTTGCACTATCTGGAGTATTTGCAACAATTTATTTAACTAGCGCTAGCGTTAAGAGAGAGCAGATGTTAAATGATGTTATTAAAAGATATTAGGAGATAATTGTGAGAAGAGGTTCAATAGCAAGCGCGGTAAAAGAAGAAGAAAGTGAAATTAATATGACACCCATGTTGGATGTTGTATTTATCATGCTCATTTTCTTTATTGTTACCGCAAACTTTATCAAAGAACCAGGTTTAGAAATTAATAGACCAGATTCTGATACTGCAGAGACTCAAGAGAATGCAGCTATTCTTATCGCTGTAGGGCCAACAGGTGAAGTATGGATGGATGGCAGAAGAATAGATGTAAGACAGGTAAAAGCAAATGTTGTTAAAATGCTTGCCGATAATCCGCAAGGCTCTGTAGTGATTCAAGCTGATGAGAAAGCAGTAGCAGACACAATTATTAAAGTTATGGATGGAGCAAGAGAGGCTGGCGTTTCTGCTATTTCACTTGCATCAGAACCTAAATAATTTCTTAATATGGCTTCGAAAACAGCTAAAAACCAAATACCATTTAAGCCAGATATTTCAGATTCATTATCTTTTTTATCGAAGACTAAATATATTTCAGGTGGTGTTTTAGCAGCTATTGTTGGATTTGGTTTATTTTTCATTATGGTCCTTTTAATATCTCTTGGCGACAGTGGTATAAAAGAGGATAAATCAGTGAAACTTGTAGATATTGTTATGCCAGATAGAGATATTGATACTTTATTACAAGAAGTTGAAAAACCTGATGAGCCAGAAGAACAGCCAGATGATATTGCTCAGCCGGAGGTAGAACTTCAACCCCTCACTGGAGTTGATGTGACTATTGCAAAGCCAAAGGCTAATATTCAGGCTGGAGGATCTTTCTTTAAGGATGGTGAGTATATGCCTTTATTTGCAGTCCAGCCCCAATATCCTAGAAGAGCTCAAGAAAGAGGAACGGAAGGTTATGCAATTATTTCATTTACAATCACCGAACAAGGCACAGCAGAGAACCCAGTTGTTGTAGAGGGCAAGTGTGGGGATGTTAATGACCCTAATGTGGTTATGAGAGATTGCTCTATCTTTAA
>CESQ01221277.1_pt1 | contig 27471 bp, 23 predicted proteins | sample 361401 | NCBI WGS metagenome assembly CESQ01 (sample SAMEA2622119, study PRJEB7988) | marine metagenome | isolation source: saline water (ENVO:00002010), including | reverse complement strand
ACATTTAACACGTTAGGAGGATTTAAATGGTAGAATTATTTTTAGAAGGTGGGCCTTTCATGTGGCCAATTTTATTGCTTCTATTGGCTGGGCTCGGACTTGTTGGAGAGCGTGGATACTCGCTGAATCAATCACAATCAGACTCTGAAGGATTTATGGACGCACTAAGACAGGCTCTAAAATCTGGGGGCTCAAAGAAAGCGTTAGCTGTTTGCTCTGATCATGATGGCCCGGTATCAAACATTTGTGAAGCTGGTCTTGCAAAGGTTGGAAAAGGTAGCGACCAAGTAGAAAAGGCGATTGAAAATGCCGGCTCGCTTGAAATGGCTTTCTTAGAAAAAAATATGGGTTGGCTCACAGCAATTATTGCTATTGCACCCATGATGGGGTTCACGGGAACCGTAGCTGGTATGATCTTTGCGTTTGACGCTATTGCGGCAGCAAACGATATTTCACCGGCCGTTGTTGCTGTGGGTATTTCTCAAGCATTATTAACAACAGCTTTTGGATTAATTGTTGCGATGATTATTCAAATATTTCAAAATTTCTTCTCTTCTATGATTGATGGTATGGTTTTAGACATGGAAGAAAGATCAATTGAGTTAATAGATCTCTTAAGAGACGCTAAATAGGTTTTTCTTAAATAATGGCTATAAGAGAAAGAAAAGCTAGAACTGGCGATATTCCTGAGGGTGGAATGGCAGACATTGCCTTTTTGCTCTTGGTCTTCTTCTTGGTTACAACCACGATAGATATGGATAAGGGTCTTGGAATTATTTTGCCGGCTGAAGGACAAGAGCTCGAAATCAACAAGAAAAACATTCTTAATTGCTTAATTAGCGCTTCGGGAGCTGTTCTTCTTGGTGGAGAACCTGTAGAAATAAAAAACCTTAGTAGAAAGGTTCAAGACGAACTAAGAGCAAATGACAAGCTAATTATTTCGGTTAAAGCTCATGAAAAATCGCAGTATGATGTATATATTGAGGTGTTGGACCAGCTAAAGCTTGCAAAAGCGACGCGTATATCGATAGCGGAGACAGAATGAAGTTTAGAAGAAAATCTGGCGTAGAATCAAAAATATCAACCTCCTCAATGCCTGATATTATTTTTATGCTTCTTATCTTTTTTATGGTTACGACCGTTCTAAGGGAGTATTCTGGTCTTCCAATTTCTTTGCCAAAAGCAGAGAGAATTGAAAAGCTTGAGTCTAAAAGACACACGTCTGATATCTGGATTTCCAAAGATGGTTTAATCTCTATTGAGGATAAGCTATTTAACAGCGATGATGTGCGCCACGTTATGTATGAAAAAAGAGCAGCTGATCCACAACTAACCGTTTCATTAAAAGCCGATCAGGCCGCAAGAATGGAAATTATTTCTGGCGTACACAACGAACTAAGAAAGGCTGACGCGCTTAAGCTTAACTATTCAACTAAAGTAAAGGCGCCGAACTAATGAACTTTGATGACATAAAAAAAATTCTTTCAAAAATTGCGCCCGTTTCTTGGGTTGTAAATCTTTTATTAAAGCGCGCAAACCTGAACAACAACACCCTAAAAGAAAAGTACTCAACCGTATTGCGAATTGGAACTTTAATGGCTTGCGTTCTTACTTTATTAAGCTTTTATAGCCTACAGCGCTTTGAAACTGATATTGACATTGAAACAGAAAGTCAGATTATTATTGAAAACATTGAAATACCTGAAACGCAACAATTTGAAACCCCACCTCCTCCTGCAAGGCCTTCAATACCTGTAGAGTCAGAAGATGATGACCTAGCAGACGACCTAACAATTGAGGAGACTGATTTAGATAATTTTGATGCTTGGGATGCTCCACCCCCTCCACCATCTGGGCCTCAAGTAAAGTTTATTCCTTATGATAAGGCGCCCGTTCCTTTGATGCCAATTAGGCCGGTATATCCAGACATCGCACAAGAGGCAGGAATTGAGGGACAGGTAATTGTTCAGTGTTTTATTGACAAAAAAGGAAAGGTAACTGAAACTATTGTTCTTAAGGGTATTCCAAACACAGGATTAAATGAGTCTGCTGTTGACGCTCTTAGAAAAACTAGATTTAGGCCTGCGAAACAAAGAGAAAGCACGGTTGGGGTTTGGATTACGATTCCAATTAACTTTACTCTTCAGAACTAACCATAATCTTGTTGGTTGGAGTTTTTCCTACTCCAACAACAACCTCGTCGCCATCAACTAAAGGGCCAACTCCGTGTGGTGTTCCTGTAAAAATTAAATCTCCTGCCATTAAGGGGACCTTGTTTGATAAAAAATGAACTAACTCAGCAAAAGAAAATATCATTTCGCTTTGATTGCCCTTCTGTTTTTTTTCGTTGTTGACAGATAGCCAAAAATCTTGTTCTATTGGTTGTTCTGAAAAAGAACAAACAAGGGCTGCCCCCTTAAAAGATTTAGACAAAAGCCATGGAAGTCGCAACTCTTTTAGCCTGTTTTGGTATGTTCTGTCTGTTAGGTCAATTCCTAAAGAATAGGCTTCTATAAAAGATGTGGCGTCCTCTTTGTTTTTGCTTTGACCATTTTTTCCAACCAATAAAACAATCTCAACTTCATGATCAATTTTTCTGTTTTTTGGTATAACTATTGTGTTGCTGTTATTTAAAGATGGAAGGGATTTTTGAAAAAAGAAGGGTTCGGTTGGTTTCTTATTTCCAAGCTCTTCGGCGTGTTTTTTATAGTTGCGCCCAACACAATAAATGTTCTTTACCAAAACCTTTTCTTTGTTGTCTTTTAGTATGTGCATTTTATTTTTTATCTAACAATCTACTTACTTGTGCTTTAACAAACTCTCTATTTAGTCGTGCAATGTTTGTTTGACCAATCTCTTTTGGGCACTCAGCAGAGCAAGCTCCAGTGTTTGTGCATGCACCAAAACCCTCTGCATCCATTGTTGCAACCATTGTGTTCACTCTTTCTGTTTTTTCTTTTTCTCCTTGAGGAAGAAGAGCAAGGTGTGAAACCTTGGCTGAAGTAAACAGCATTGCTGATGAGTTTTTACAGGCTGCAACGCAGGCCCCACAACCAATACATGCAGCAGAAAGAAAGGCTTCGTCTGCATTTTTCTTTTCTATTGGGGTTTCGTTTGCCTCTGATGTTTGGCCGGTGTCTACAGAAACAAACCCCGCTGATGAAATAATGCGATCAAAAGATTTCCTATCTACTGACAGATCCTTAATAACACCAAAAGATTTTGCACGAAAAGGCTCTAACAAAATACTGTCTTCATCGCCAAAGGACCTCATATGTAGTTGGCAAACGGTTGTGGCGTCTTGTGGGCCGTGTGGTCTGCCATTAATCATAAAACCGCAAGAACCGCATATACCCTCTCTGCAGTCATGATCAAAAGCAACCGGGTCTTTCTTTTCTTTAATAAGCCTGTTATTTAAAATGTCCAACATTTCTAAAAAAGATATGTTTGGATCCACGTTTTCTAGGCGATAACTATGAAGCTTGCCATTTTTAGATTTCGATTTTTGTCGCCAAATTTTTAAATTAACATTCATTATTTATAGCTTCTTGTTTTGAGTTTGACGTTCTTATAGGTTAGCTGTTCTTTAAAAAGTTTTGGCTTGTCATGTTTACTATATTCCCACGCAGCAACATATTTAAATTCTTCGTCGTTTCTTTTTGCCTCATTTTCTTCTGTTTGATATTCTTCTCTAAAGTGTGCTCCGCAAGACTCTTTTCTGTCCAATGCGTCGTACGCCATTAGCTCAGCTAGCTCTATAAAGTCTTTTAGTCTTAGAGCTTTTTCAAGCTCCTGGTTCATGTCTTTGTCGTCTCCCGGTATTGAAACTTGTTTTAGAAATTTTTCTTTTATTTTTGGGATATCTTTTATTGCGCCCTCGAGACCTTTTTCATTTCTTGCCATTCCAACATGGTCCCAAACAACCTTTCCAAGCTCTCTATGAATTTCATCTACAACCAGGCCTCCATCAACAGACATAATTTCTTCAATGTCTCTCTCTATTTTTCTTTTCGCGTCCTCAAATTCTTTGTCGTTGTTTTTGTTTGAAAAGCCGGGCGCTTCTTTTGCTAAATAATCCATTACGGTGTGTGGTGCCACAAAATAGCCGTCTGCCAAACCTTGCATAAGAGCGCTTGCTCCTAGTCGGTTGGCGCCATGGTCTGAAAAATTGCTCTCTCCAATAGAAAATAGTCCTGGTATTGTTGTCATTAAGTTGTAGTCTACCCAAAGGCCTCCCATCGTATAGTGAACTGCCGGATAGATCTTCATCGGTGTTTTGTAAGGGTTTTCGTCGGTAATGTTTTGATACATATCAAAAAGGTTTCCATATTTTTCCCTAATAAAGTCCTCGCTCTTTTCGTCTATTGCTCTTTTAAAATCAAGATACACCGCAACGCCGGTGCTTCCAACGCCTTGGCCATTATCACAAACCTCTTTTGCTCTTCTGCTTGCTACATCCCTAGGAACAAGATTCCCAAATGCGGGGTAAATTCTTTCTAAATAATAATCTCTTTCTTCTTCTGGAATGTCTATAGCTTTTCTTGTATCATTTTTCTTTTTTGGCACCCACACCCTTCCGTCGTTTCTTAGGCTTTCACTCATTAGTGTGAGCTTAGATTGAAAGTCGTTTTTTACTGGAATGCAGGTTGGATGTATTTGTGTAAAGCTTGGGTTTGCAAAAAGAGCTCCTTTTCTGTGGGCTCTCCAGTTTGCCGTTACATTACTAGACATTGCGTTTGTAGATAAATAGTACACATTAGAGTATCCTCCTGTTGCCAAAACAACAACGTCGGCGGAGTGTGATTCAACCTTTCCGTCTAATAGGTTGCGCGTTACAACCCCTTTTGCCTTTCCATCAACTAAAACAATGTCTAACATGTCGTGCCTTGGATAAAACTTTACTTTTTTTGTGTTCATCTGTCTGCTAAGGGCCGAGTATGCTCCCAAAAGAAGCTGTTGGCCAGTTTGTCCTCTTGCATAAAATGTTCGCGACACCTGGACACCGCCAAAAGACCTATTATCTAATAAGCCGCCATACTCTCTTGCAAAAGGAACCCCCTGTGCAACACACTGATCGATAATATTTACGCTAAGTTCTGCTAGGCGATACACGTTTTCTTCTCTCGATCGAAAATCTCCGCCCTTGATGGTGTCATAAAAAAGGCGCATTACGCTGTCGCCATCTTTTTTGTAGTTTTTTGCTGCATTGATTCCTCCTTGGGCTGCAATGCTGTGTGCTCTTCTTGGAGATTCGTGATAAGAAAAGGCGTGAACATTAAAACCTTTTTCTGCAAGCGTTGCGGCAGCGGAAGCGCCAGCTAGTCCTGTGCCAATAATAATAACCTTATATTTGTTGGCTTCATCCACAGAAAGCGTGTTAAGGGTTTTTTTATAGTCTTCCCATTTTGTGTGTAGGTCGCCCTCGGGTGCTTTTGAGTGAAGGTTGTGGTCTTTCATTTTAAATAAACCTCACAATAAAGCCAAACCAAACGGGAATTGAAATAAAGCCCAAAGGAATCCAAAGCCAAAATATAATTGATAGTCTGTTATATGTTTCTTCATATTTTGTTCCTACAATACCAAGGGTTTGTCCTGCAGAGCTAAATCCGTGCTTAAGGTGATACCCAAGGAGGGCAATTGCAACAATATAAAAAATTGCAAAAAATGGGTTGGCAAATCCAACTTCGTCCCCAATTACAACGTCATAATAAGACTGCTCTTCCGAACCAAAATTAAATTTGTACCAAAAAGTTGCCCAGTGTGTAACTAAAAAAATAAATATAAAGCTTCCTGTAAACGCTGCATATCTCGAAGAAGAAGGTGTGTTTTCCTTGCTGTAAGAGTTTGTGTTATTTTTTGCCTTTCTGTTTTTCCACCACAACAAGATTCCGCTATATGCGTGGCTTAAAACAAAGGTAAGCAAAAAGAATTCGGCTATGCGAATGAAAAAACCTAAATATTTTAGCTTTTCAACATATGCATTAAAGGCCTCTTCGCTAACAAATAAAAAAAGGTTTCCAAATAGATGAAACGCCATAAAAAAAGAAAGCAATAGGCCTGTTATTGCCATCAAAACTTTTCTTCCAATTGAAGATGTTAATATTTGAAATATTGACATAAATTTACTTAGTAACAAACTCAATGTTATAACCCGTTTAGATAAAGGTAAAGACAAAAAAAGATGGATAAAAACTTCAAAATTGCAGGGGGGCATCGCGACACCGTTGAGTCTGCAAAAAATATTCTAGAATCTGGGGGAAACGCATTTGATGCGGCCATCTCTGGGGTTTTTTCTTCAATGGTGTGCGAATATCTTTATACCGGCGCCGCCAGCGGGGGCGCAATGTTGGTCAAAAAAAATGGTGGGGACCCATCTTTAATAGATTTTTTTGTCGAGACTCCCAAAGCAAATAAAAAAGATGTTAAAGACTTTAAAACAATTTATGCCGACTTTGGCGACACAAAACAAGAGTTTAACATTGGAGCAGGCTCTGTTGGTATTCCAGGAACGCTTCCGGGGCTAATCGAGATTCACAGGCGCTATGGCTCCTTGCCCTTTTCTGTTCTTTTAGAGCAGGCAATTGATTTGTCTAAGAAGGGGTCTGTGTTGTCTAATAATCAAGAATACCTTTCGAGTGTTTTGTCTCCTGTTATATCAAACTCTTCGTCTCTTCTGTCTCTTTTTAATAAAAGTGGGGGGCCGCTTAGGGCTGGGGAAAGATTTGTAAATAAAGACCTTGGGGGGTTTTTAGAACAGTTTTTATATCAAGAAAATATTGCTTCTTTTTATAAAAATGAGGTTTGTTCTCTTTTTTATGATTCGTTGAAGCTTGGGGGGATAATCAGCCTTGAAGATCTAAAAAATTATTCTCCAAAAACAAGGACTCCTCTTAAGGTTCGGTGTTTTGGTTCTGATATATTTATGAACCCCGCGCCCTCTACTGGCGGGAGGTTAATAGCGGGTGGCTTGAAAAGTCTTTCTGCTTCAAAAAATATCTCGAACCTTGAAATAGAAAGAGCTCTTTATGGTGTAGAAAGCCTGAAAACTGAAGACCTTGTCGGATCAACCACGCACCTAACGGTAATTGACAATGAAAAAAATGTTGCTTCAGTAACCACAACAAATGGGGTTGGGGCTGGGTTTTTAATCCCAAAAACAGGTATAATGCCAAACAATATGTTGGGAGAAAAACATTTAAACCCTTACGGTTTTCATGGTTGGAAATCAAAACAAAGAATTCCTAGCAATATTTGTCCAACAATAATTGTTGGTTCGGAGGGTGGATTGATTGCTTTGGGTTCCGCGGGAAGCAGTAGAATTATTTCAGCAATTATTTCTGTAACAGCGAATCTTTTGGGTAAAAAAATGAGCTTGTTTGATGCTGTTTCTAATCCAAGGATTCATCTTGAGGGCAATGTACTACATTGCGAGCCGGGTAGTTTGGAAAAAAACTATAAAACAAAAGACCCTGTGTTGTGGGGCGAAAAAAATATGTATTTTGGTGGGGTTAACGCCTGTAGCTTAACCGAGTCTGTTGGGGATCAAAGAAGAGATGGGTTTTCTGTTTAGGGTTTAGCTAGCTAGAAAGCCAAGAAAAAAGTTTGTTTGTTTCTTCGTTTTTTGGTGTTATTTCTGGGTGCCACTGAACACCAATAAATGTTTCACAGTTTTTAATTTCGATGGCCTCTGTTGTTCCGTCTTCTGCTTTTGCCGTAACAAAAATATTTTTGCCAACAATATTAACACATTGGTGGTGGCTGCTTTTAACGCTAAACCTTTCTTTTCCTATAATTTTATAGAGTAGTGAATTTTTTTTCGTAACTGTTATAGGGTGGCTGTTTGCCTCTCCATTAAAAACCCCGTGATTAATGTGGTTTTTTATAAGGGAGGGTATGTCTTCTATAAGGGTTCCTCCAAAAATAATGTTTGTGTGCTGCGCTCCCGCACAAATTGCAAGAATTTTTTTGTTTTGCTTCATTGCCTCTAAAAAAACCGCCCTATCAAACGCTTCTCTATTTTCTGACATAATGTCGGGGTCTAAAAGGTGAGGGTTTTCTGTTTTGTATTTATTTGCAGGTATGTCGGGGCCCCCAACCATCAAAAGGCTATCTATTTGTGAAACTAAAGACTTTATTTGGTCTTTGTTTTTTGTGTGGCTAAGCGTTACCGGACAACCCCCTCCGGCCCAAACAGCCTTATAGTATGGCTCTTTTGTTGCATTCCACCTAGACCCATTATGGTCTATGTCGTAAGGATTAATTCCAACTAAGCGCTTTTTCAATTAATCCTCTTTAAAACTTATATTCGTTTAGCTTTGGAACTTTTTTAATAACCTCTTTTAGGGTTCCTTTGTAGGTTTTTTTGTTATATCGAACAACCCACTCTCCCGAAGGTTTCCCATCAGAAAACTCCCCTGTAATTGTTGGGTTTTCTTGTGGGGCAACATATTTCCACTCACCAGATTTTTTGTTATCTAAGTACTGTCCTTTTCCATAAAAACGAGATCCAAAGTCAATGTCTGGGCCTTCTGTCCATTCGCCGTTTTTTATATCTTGTTTGTAAACCCCAGAAGCGATCTTTCTTGATTTTGTAATATTAGACTCTATAATACTGTTGTCTTCTTTTTTATAGTGAGACCAAGTGCCTTCTTTTTTGCCAAACTGATATGAGCCTGCTTGTTTGATCGCCAAAGAACCTTCTTTTTTGATAAAGTATTCTTGCCAGTCTCCCGTTTTTACCCCATCAACATATGAGCCTTTTCCTCTGTTTGGTGAGTACGGAGAAAGGTTATAAAATTTGCCGTTTAGCAGTCCGTTGGAGTAATTTTCTTCCCATCCAGTATCTTTCCCTTTTTCATACCAAACCCACTTATCAACCCTGTTGCCATTAACATATTCGCCCTCGCTCACAAGAACCCCTTCCGGGCTCCAGCTTTTCCATAGTCCGGACTTCTCCCAGTTTTCGTAGTTTCCTGCCCTAATTAAGGCTCTGGTGTTTGGATCTCTTTCTTTCCATCGTCCGGCCCCGTCTTCAAAGGTTATCTCCCCTCTCGTTATTAGCCTTCCCTCGTTGTCCTTGCTCCAGGTTGTCCAGGTTCCAACTGTTTTGCCGTCCTCATATTTAATATATTCTAATCTTTTATTTTTTTCTCTTGGGCCGGGGAAAAGATATGTTACTTGCTCTCCCTCTGGAACCCCTTTAATGTAGTTTGCTTTTTTTTGTGTTCCATTTTTGATATCAACCTCAAACCAGTTTCCGTCTTTTAGTCCTTTTTTATATACACCAACAAGCTCTCCGTATTTATCTAGAACGTCTCCAGAAAAAACCTTGTCGGTTTCTTTGTTGTAAGCAACGCCGTCTTCTTTAACAACGATTTGGTCTTCATAAATTTCACCCGAACAGGATATCATAAGGGTTGTTATAAATATTATAAATGTTTTTTTCATATCATCTCCTTAAATTCTTTTCTGTTTATTTTGATTTGGGGCATCAAGTTTTTAAACAATACAAATGTATTCATTATGAACTTTAAACAAAAAATATATTTTTTTTCACAAAAAGAAACCGACGGCGACCAGTCTATGGCCAAAATCCTTGGGGGAAAAGGAGCAAATATAGCAGAAATGTGCAAGCTTGGTTTGCCCGTACCTCCCGGCTTTACGTTGGCAACCAGTCTGTGTAATGATTTTTTAAAGCGCGGAAAGCTTTCTGTTACAGTAAAAAACAATGTTAAAAAATATGTTAAAAAAACTGGCTGTGTTTTGGGTTCGTCTTTTGGTGGCGAAAAACCCCTTTTGCTTTCGGTGCGCTCTGGTGCGCCGGTTTCTATGCCAGGAATGATGGAAACGATTTTAAATGTTGGCCTAACATCTAAAACAATTCCTCTTCTCATTGATCGCTCTGGAGATGAGCGGTTTGTATATGACAGCTATCGAAGACTTATTATGATGTATGCAGATGTTGTTATGGAAAAGTCTCTTGGTTTAAACAAAGGTGGTGGTGAAATCCGAAAAAAAATGGAGCATCTTTTAGAAAAAATGAAAAAAGAAAACGGATACAAGAACGATCCTTCTGTTTCTGCAAAACACTGGAAAGAGCTTTCTGCTAAATATTTAAAATTAATAAAAAAAGATTTTGGTGTCAGCTTTCCTGACGACCCATACGACCAGCTGTTTGGAGCAATAGAGGCCGTTTTCTCAAGCTGGAACGGAAAAAGGGCAAAAGAATATAGGTCTTTTGAAAACATTTCTAGCTCTATGGGAACGGCAATAAGCGTTCAGGCTATGGTGTTTGGAAATCTGGGGAAAGACTGTGGAACTGGCGTTGCATTTACAAGAAACCCCTCTACAGGAGAAAACAGCTTTTATGGTGAGTGGTTACAAAATGCACAAGGAGAAGATGTTGTTGCGGGTATTAGAACGCCACACCCGATATTGGAATCTGTTGGATCAAAAAATTCTCTGGAAAAAACAATGCCAAAAGCTTTTTTAGAGCTTGGGGTTGTTAGAAAAACACTAGAAAAACATTTTGATGAAATGCAAGACATTGAGTTTACAATACAAAACGAAAAGCTTTGGATGTTACAAACAAGAGAAGGAAAAAGAACCGGGATTGCAGCCATTAAAATTGCAACCGATATGGTTAAGGAGAGGTTAATTAGTAAAAAAACTGCTCTTTCTCGCGTGCGCCCAAACCAGATATATGAAAGCTTGTTAAAAAATATAGAGCCTGGGGCTCTTGTTGGTGCCACCCTTCTTGGCGAAGGTTTGCCTGCAGGCCCCGGCGCATCATCAGGCAAGGTTGTTTTTTCTGCCGAAAAAGCTGAGGAGTTTGGTGGACCTGGAAACCCCGTTATTTTAATAAGGGAAGAAACGTCTCCTGAAGACATTCATGGAATGCATAACGCAGAAGGAATTTTAACATCTAGGGGAGGTCTAACCAGTCATGCGGCTCTTGTTGCAAGAGGTTGGGGCAAAAGCTGTGTGGTGGGCTGTCAAACACTAACAATCAACAGGGGCGGTTTGTCTGGAAAAATAGGGGACACAAAAATAAAAGAGGGTGACTGGATTACTCTTAGCGGGTCTACTGGTGAGGTTTTTGGGGGGCGCCTACCCCTATTTCAAAGCCCCATAGAAAACTCTGGGCCTTTAAATGAGCTTCTTTCTTGGGCAGACCAAACAAGAAAATTAAAAATCAGAACTAACGCCGACACCCCCGAAGACTGTAAAAAGGCAATTGGCTTTGGTGCTGAAGGTATTGGTCTTTGTCGAACAGAGCACATGTTTTTTGATGAAAAAAGAGTTCGAGAATTTAGAAAAATGATTTTGTCAAAAGAAAGGGTTTCAAGAGAATCTTATCTTAAAAAGCTTCTCCCTTTTCAAAGAAATGATTTTTATAAAATTTTTAAGGTAATGGGCTCTAGGCCGGTAACGGTTCGCCTTTTGGATCCACCTCTCCACGAGTTTATTAATATAAAAGACGAAGAAGTTGGTCAGCTTGCTCTTGAAACGGGAAAAAGTAGGTCTGCTATTTTAGAAAGAATAAACTTTTTAAAAGAGTCTAACCCCATGCTTGGTCATAGGGGTTGTCGTCTTGGTATTTCGTATCCAGAGATCACGCGAATGCAGGCTGAGTCCATTTTAGGTGCGGCAATGAGGCTTAAAAAAGAAGGTTATAGCCCAAACATAGAGATTATGATTCCCCTTGTTTCTCATATCAACGAATTTATCAATCAAAAAGAGGTTGTTGCTCTCGTATATGAGGGCCTTTTTAAAAAGAGCGGTTTGAAATTAAAATATAAGGTGGGCACAATGATTGAGGTTCCTAGAGCCTGTCTCGTGGCAGAAGAAATTGCCAAACACGCTGATTTCTTTAGCTTTGGAACAAACGACCTAACACAAACAACTTTTGGTTTTAGCAGAGACGACACTGGAACCTTTTTTGACTCTTATTTTTCATCAAAAATTCTTCCTGGAGACCCTTTTGAAAAAATTGATCAAGAGGGGGTTGGAAAACTAATGTCTCTTGCTGTTAGGGGTGGAAGAAAAACAAAAAAAACTCTTTCTGTTGGAATTTGTGGGGAGCATGGCGGAGAACCTGAAAGCATTGGGTTTTGTAGAGAACTTGGTTTAAACTATGTGAGCTGCTCTCCTTTTCGCGTTCCGGTTGCGAGGTTGGCGGCGGCACAGGTTGAGCTATGAATAAAAAATATCAAATCGTTATTTTTGGTGCTACCGGTTTTACCGGGGAGCTTTGTGTTAAATATATGTCAGAAAAATATCCCGACGTTTCCATTGCTATAGCCGGAAGAAACAAAGAAAAACTTGAGGGGGTTGTGCGCAGGCACGGCCTATCTTGTCCTATAATTATTGCGGACGCCTTTGATGTTGAGGCGCTAGACAAAATGTGTCAAGATACAGGTGTTGTCCTGTCAACGGCTGGCCCTTATCACAAATATGGTTCTGCCCTTGTTGATTCTTGTGTTAATGCGGGCTGTCACTACGTTGACATAACAGGTGAAAGTTTTTGGATTAGAGACCAAATAGAAAAACATCACAAGAGAGCAGAAGAAAAGGGCGTTAGAATAATAAATGCTTGCGGCTTTGATTCTGCTCCGTCTGATTTGGGTGTTTTTTATGCCGTAAACAAGGTTGTTGGCGACGTAGAGAGCGTTCAGTGTTTTCAGGCTTGGAAGGGCGAGTCTTCTGGGGGAACAATGGAAACCATGTTTTCTTCTGTTGATGCAAAGCTTGCAAAAGGCGGTCTTGGAAAATTTTCCCTTAACCCAAAAAATACCATTTCAGAAAACCAAAAAAAGAACACTAACGATAAAATTAAAATAAAAAAAATACCTCATATTGGTGGTTGGACCGGCCCTTTTATAATGGCGCTTCCAAACACTCGGGTTGTACGAAGGTCTGCCGCCCTTTCTAAAAAAACGGGAAAATACTATGGGGACGATTTTGTTTACTCTGAAGGAGCATACTACAGCAATAAGGGTGCAGCTAGAAAGGTGTCAATAATGACCGTGGCGCTTGGTCTTATTATTCTTTCTCCCCTAAGAAAGGTTTTAAGGCCCTTTTTTAGAAAGCCCGGTGAGGGGCCGTCTCAAAAAGCCATGGACTCTGGGTTTTTTAAAAGTAGGTTTTTAGTAACAACACAGGGTGGTGTTCGTGCTTTTTCTATGTCGGGAAGTGGCGACCCGGGATATAAAATGACATCAAGAATGGCCTGTGAAAGCGCCCTTTGTTTGTCTGTTGAGGATCCGGAAAGTTTGCCTGGCGGAAAAAACTTTGGGGGGCTTTTAACTCCCTCTATTGGTTTGGGTAACGTTTTGATTAAAAGACTAAAAAAGGTTGGTGTTTCTTTTAAAGAAATAGAGCTTTAGCTCTAAAGCCAAATAATTGTAATTCCTGGGTTTCTTCTGTTAAAGTCTTCGTCTTTGCTAGATAAAAAATCTGATCTCATGTTAACGGCGTCTCTATTAAACATATTATAGTCTTCGCCATTAATAACCCCCCGGAACCTCCCTCTTTGCTGTTTTGCCCACAGCCGAACTTCTTTTGCAACCGCTCCACTTCCTAGTCCGTGTATAATTTTTACTGCCGTAATTCTTGGGTCAGACTTTGCTGTGCTAATAGCAACTTCTAGCTCAGAAATTGCGTCGCTTGCGCTTCGTCCTCCGTGTCCTATATCTATTTCTTTTAACATGTCTTTAAAATTGTCTATATTTATCGCTATGAACGATGGTTTATCAAAAATTAAGGGTCTTTTTCATTCTCAGCTAGAGAAACATTCTTCGTTGGCAAAATCAACCCACAAGGAAAGGAAGCAAAAACTAAAAAGGCTATTAGACAATTTTATGGGCATGGAACAAGAAGCTATAGAGGCTTTAGCTCTTGACATGAAAAAAAGCCCAACAGAGTCTATTGTTAGTGAGATTTTGGGGGTTAAAACTGAGGCTGATTTTGCAATAAAAAATGTAAAAAAATGGATGAAAACAAAGCGAGTTCCTTCCCCTTCCACAATATTGTTTACATCTGGGTGGGTGCGCCCAGAGCCAAAGGGGAGCGTGTTAATTCTTTCTCCGTGGAACTACCCCATTTTATTGTGCCTAAACCCTCTTATTGCCGCTATAGCAGCAGGAAACACTGCCATTATTAAGCCTTCAGAGTTTACCCCAAAGTCTGGGGCTTTTGTAAAAAAATTAATAGAAAAAACATTTAAAGAAGACGAGGTTGCTGTTGTTTTGGGGGATCAGCGCGCTGCAACAGAGCTGCTTTCTCACCCATTTAACCATGTTATGTTTACGGGAAGCCCTTCAACCGGAAAGCTTGTAATGTCCGCGGCAGCCAAACACCTTTCCGGCGTTACTTTAGAGCTGGGTGGAAAGTCTCCGGTAATTGTTGATGAAAGCGCAAGCGTTGTTGAGGCGGCGTGGAAGCTCGCCTTTTATAAGTTTGCTAATGCGGGGCAAACCTGCACAGCCCCCGACTATATTTTGTGTCACGAAAACAAAAAAGATGCTTTGATTTCCGGCCTAAAAGAAAACTTTGACAGTTTTTTTGGTGGAAAAAGCAGCGAAGGGTCGGAAGATTATTGTCAGGTTGTAAACGATGCGCACTTTGACAGAATTAAGGGTTACCTAGAAAATGCAAAAGAGCTCGGGGCTAAGATTGTTTTCGGTGGAGATATAAACAAAAATCAGCGCTTTATTGCTCCAACGGTTTTGTGCGACGTGCCTTTAGACGCCCTGGTTATGAAAGAGGAAATTTTTGGTCCCCTCATGCCAATTGTTACATATAAAAACCTGGATGAGGCGATTGGGTTTATTAAAAAAAGAGAAAAGCCTTTGGCGCTTTATTTGTTTGGTTATAACAAAAAAAACCAAAAAAGAATTACAGAAGAAACCTCAAGCGGGGCTCTGGTTTTGAATGACTGTGTAATCCACCACACCAACCCAAACCTGCCTTTTGGCGGCATAAACAACAGCGGGCTTGGAAGTTATCATGGAAAATATGGTTTTGATTCCTTTTCACATGAAAAGGCTATTTTAAAGAGCAGCGCTTGGTCTCCTTTTAAGCTCATGCTCCCCCCATATACCAAAAGAAAGCACTCTCTTGTTAATATGATAAAAAAATTCTCCTAGAAAGATTGTTTCTAAACTCTATAACGGTGTTAGCATATTTGTCTGACCTGTTATATGTTCTAATGCTTCTCCAAATAGGAGATCGAAAAGAAAAATTGTTATTGTTGTTTGGGTATCCGTTTTCTGTTAAATAAAACGCTATGCTCCCAAGAACATCTTCCCAACCATATGGGTTTTTTATTCCATCTTTGTTATAGTCTATAGAAAGCTTGTTAAAGCTGGAGGGAATAAACTGGCCGTATCCAAAGGCGCCTGCATATGAACCATAAAGGCTAAAGGGGTTTATTTTTTCTTCTTTACTATAAAGCAGGAGCTCAAAAATCTCTTTTGTTGCCCAAGCAGATCTTTTTGGAAAGTTTATTGTTTGGGTGTAAAGAGAATTAAAAACTGAGTGCTCCGCATATCTTTTTCCATAGTTTGTTTCTATGCCCACAATTGAAACCAATATCAGTGGGTCTATATCAAACTCTACCATAATTTTGTTTAGAAGCTCTTTGTGTTCAAAATAAAAGTTAACACCCCCAGAAAGGCGCTCTTCTGTAAGAAAAATTGCCTTGTATTGCTCATATGTTTTAATCTTTTCCGGCTTTCTGTTAAACCTTTTAATAACCTCTTGGCTTTCCTTTAAGTTTGGGCTTTCAAAAATTGTTCTTATTTCGTTAATACTGTAGTGCTCTTCAATTTTTGTCTCATTAATTAGCTTATTAAAGACGTCATAATTTTTTCCCTTTTCTTGGCTAAAAAGGGTGGAAAAACAAAAATAAAGATATAGTATTGTTTTAATGTTTAATTTCATTGGGTTCAATTTAATAATATTGTTAGTTCGCTTATGTTAAATAATAAATTTTTTTTACTGTCCGTTGCTCTGTTTGCTGTAAGCTCTTCTGCGTGGGTTGTTCGCATCCTTCCAGAAACTAGCGCAGTTACTATTGCGTTTTGGAGAATGTTTTTGGCCAGCTTAATGGTCTTTGCTATTTCTTACAAAAGTGTCTTGTCTTTTGTTCCCAACAAAAAAATGTTGTTAGCTGGAATTTTTTTAGGCGCGCACTTTGCTCTTTTTTTTAGAAGCGTTCAGCTTACATCTATTGCTGAGGCGGCGCTCCTAGGAACAACTGCACCAATATTTACAGAAATATATAGCTTTGTTTTTCAAAAACGATCTCCATCTCGAATGATTATTCTTGGTTTGTTGGTTGCCTTTTTTGGTGCTGCTGTTTTGGTGAGCCAGGGCTCTTTTGGTGAAACGGGGGTTAGGGGAAATCTTTTGGCTGTTTTATGCTCTGTTGCCATGGCTCTTGTTTTAATCGTAGGAAAAGACATTAGAAAAAGCTTTAAGGTTTTTGATTATACTCGCTGGTTGTTCTTTTTTGCAGCCTGCACCCTTTTTGTCATTTCTTTTTTTGTAGAAACCTCTGTCTTTTCTGTTTCAAAAAAAGAGGTTTCCTGGTTTTTGTTTTTAGCTCTTGTTCCAACAATGATTGGGCATAATATTTTTTATTATCTAATTAAAACTCTCAACACAACCACTGTTGCCGCCGTTCCCCTTGGAGAACCTATTGTCTCATCTGTTGGTGCTTTTTTTCTTTTTGGAGAGCCCGTGGGTTTTGCTGTGTTTTTGGGCGGGGGGATAACCTTGTTTGGTGTTTTTTTGGTTGTGCGCTTTGGTGATGAATAGGCTTTAAACGGCCATTGGGGCTTTTATGCTGTCCATCGGCGCATAGTCAGCGAGTTTAAACTCTTTTGGGCTAACCAAAAGAACCTCTTCTATTGTTTTAAATGGGGGCATAGACAGCTTTGGTGCCGGCGCTGGCTTTCTTGAGATTTGCTCCTTAACCTGTAAAATGTGGTTTTTATATATGTGGCAATCTCCTCCTGTCCAAATAAAATCTCCCGGTGTTAGTTTTAAAATCTTGGCGATTATACAGGTAAGCAAGCTATATGAGGCTATGTTAAAAGGAACTCCCAAAAACATGTCTGCGCTGCGCTGATAAAGCTGGCAGCTAAGCTTGTCGTCTTGGACATGAAATTGAAACATTGTATGGCAGGGCGGCAGGGCCATGCTGTCAACTTCTGCGGCGTTCCATGCGCTAACAATATGTCTTCGGCTGTATGGGTCTTTTTTTAAATCTTTTATAACTCCACTAATTTGGTCTACCGCTTTTTTATTTCCTGGCCAGCTTCGCCACTGGCTTCCATAAACGGGTCCGAGCTCTTTTGTTGTTTCTGTATTTGTGTACCCCAGATCTTTTCCTTGTTTATTTGCATTTGCCGTCCAAATTGTTTTTTTATCAACAAGGCCTTCTCTTCTTTTGCCATAATGGATTTCTGCAAGCCTTCTTTCGTCTGTGCTCCCCTCAAGAAACCATAAAAGCTCACTTACGACGCTGCGCCAAGCAAGTTTTTTGGTTGTAACAGCAGGAAACCCCTCTTTAAGGTTAAACCTCATTTGATATCCAAAGACACCTCTTGTTCCTGTGCCGGTTCTGTCGTCGCGGTCTTTTCCGTTTTTTAAAACATGTTCTAGCGCACTAAGATACTGTTTCACCGTTCTTCCTTTTTTTCCAAATTTGAAACTCCACCTCTTTGTGTTTTTCTGTCCAGGCTTTTTCAAAAAGCTGCTCAATTTTTTCTATTGGCAGAAAGGTGTCACAGTTATAGTCTCCCGGTATGCGACTTAAATAAAATTCTTCAATCACGCCCAACAGCTGGACTACAATGTTTGGGCCACCAATAACCCATGTTGTTTTTTCTTTGTTTTTTTTCTCTATGCTTTTTATTTCCTGAGATAGGGTTCCCTCTACATATTTGTGTGCTCCTGGATAGTCTTTTTTTCTTGTTGTGACTAATATGTTTTTTCTGTTGGGCAAAGGTCCTGGCATCAAAGGGTCCTCCCATGTTGTTGATCCCATTACAACAATGCCGTCTGTTGTGTTTTTTTTAAACCACCCTAGGTCTTTTGGGTTTTTTGGCCATGGCATTGTGCCGTCCTTGCTTACTCCTCCCAAATCATCACACGCTAATATTGCCTTAATCATTGGTTTTTTTCTTTTTATTCTTTTGTTGGAAGCCCTTCTTTGTCTATAGAGCCTGCGGCAACCCTATAAACCTCTTCCATTTTGATATGTATTTTAATTGCCCTGTTCACTTGCTCTAGCGTTACCTGCTCAACCTTATTTGCATAGTCGTCAAGATATTTAACTCCGCCCCTGTTTACAACAGCAGACAAAATTCCTCTTGCGAGACCTCCTGTAGTATCATATCCAACTTGCATTGATCCTACAATTGTGCTTTTCATGCTTTTAAGTTCTTCTTTAGTAATTCCGGCTTCTGCCCAGATATTAAGAACCCCCTCCATTGATGCCTCACCTCTTTTTAGAAGGTCTGGCGAGTATGTTCCATATGCAATCCAAGTCCCTGGGCTTTTATTGGTTGTTCCTGTTAAAGAAGAATAGACCCCATAAGTTAGGCCGTCCTCAACCCTTACTTTTCTCATTAACCTGGCCGTAAAAGCCCCTCCAAGAGCTCTTGTTCCAACCGTTAGGGGTAAAAAATCTTCGTGGTCTTCGTTTATATTCAAAGGAATTCCATACACAAGATCTGAACTTGTTTTGTCTTTCATTGTTATATATTTTTGTCCGGGCCTTGGCTTCCCTGGTCGCGCTTCGTTATCTTCTTTGATTGGAGACTGTTTCCAGCCTACAAAGTTTTTTTGAATTATATTCGAAAGGCTTTTGTGGTCTACATCGCCTACGGCCACGACAACCACAGAACCCACTCCATAGTTTTTAGCATGAAACGACCTTAGGTCTTCGGCGGTAATTGTTTTTAGCTCCTCTAGCCCTTTATCTGGAGATAGCGGCGAGTTTTGATGGTCTTCTCCATAAAAACTTTTTAGTGCATCGTTAAACGCATTGTTCCACGTGCTTTCCTTGCTTTTTTTCAGTCCCGCTGCCCTTCTTTTTAAAACCTTGTCGAGCTCTTCTTTTTTAAATGATGGTTGCTGTAACTGTTCTGCTAACAAACCAATCACAAGCTCTGTGTCTTTTTTTAAAAACTTTCCATTAAAAGAAATTCTTGCTGGCCCAGAGCCAAACCCCAACCTTGCTCCCACGCTTTCAAGCTGGTCGCTTATTTCAAATTTTGTTTTTGTTTTGGTTCCTTGGTCTAACATTGAAACAACAAGAGAGGGTACAAGCTGTTTTTCTTCTGCATAATTGCTTCCGCCCAACATGCTTCCGTTTAAAGTAACAACACCAGAGCCTCTTTTTAGTGTATACAAAAACACACCTTTTGTTGGCTCAGAAACTTCAACGTTTTTAACAAAAACGCCGGCGTCTTCACCGCTGTTGTCGTCTTTTAACATATAAGGCCCGTTATGATGTCTGTAAGCCTCTGCTCCCCTTCTTGGGCCACTATTTGCTCCCGGGTTTTCTGGAATAAAATATCCAACTGTGCTTTTTTGGTTTATAATATATTTATTTGCCACCCTTTTAATGTCTTCCGGGGTCACTTTTTTAATTTTTTCTTCATATGTGGTATACAGTGTCCAGTCGCCACTAGCGATTGCCTCGTTTAACCCTCCAGCCACCGCATAAGAGCCGTCCTGAGAAAATAGTCTAGATGTTATTAGCTTTGTTTTTGCTTTTTCGATTTCTTTTTTGTTGACGCCGCTCTTTTTAACCTTATTTAGCTCTTGAACAATTAGGTTTTCAACGTCCTCGTGCTTAGTTCCTGGCGTAAGGCTCGCATATATTTCAAACAGCCCCTCATATTTAAATTTGCTTGGTGATGCCGAAATAGAGGTAACCAAACCTTTATCTGTGATTTGCTTATAAAATCGGCTGTTTTTTCCTGAAGACATAATAGATCCCAAAACAACCATAGGTGCCATGTCTTCGCTTGATGCTGGCGGGCTTTTATATGCAACCCCAACAACCCCTTGTTGTCCCGCCCTGTTTAACATAACTCGTCTTTGTCCTTCTTGTTTTGGTTCTGTAGTATAAACCTCTGGAATGTCGTTTTTGCTTTTTCTTATTTGCCCAAAATGCTTTTTTATCATTTTTAGTCCATCTTCAATGGAAACGTCTCCAACAATTGTTGCCGTTGCGTTATTGGGCCAATAATAGGTGTCGTAAAACTCTCTTAGTTTTTCTATTGGCATATTTTCTATGTCAGATTTCCACCCAATCGTTGAGTGGTGATATGGGTGAGCTTGAAATGCCATTGACCAAATGTGCTGATCTAAAACTCTTTGCGGGCTGTTTTCGCCTCTCTCAAACTCGTTTCTCACAACCGTCATCTCTGACTGTCTGTCTTCTTCAACTATTATTGCACCTCTCATTCTGTCTGCCTCTATATCAATTATTGTGTCCAGGTGCTTGCTTGGAAGGGTTCCAAAATAGTTTGTTCTATCTGTCCATGTTGTGGCGTTTGTTCTTGCGCCAACCGCATCTAAAATTATGTCTGCCTTTCCGTTTCGATAGTTTTTTGAACCTTTAAACATAAGGTGCTCTAAAAGGTGTGTTGCTCCTGTATGTCCTGTAGCCTCGTTTACAGAGCCCACCCTATATGTTACCATAAACGTGGCAACTGGCGCTGTTCTGTCTTCTTTAATCAAAACGGTTAGCCCGTTTGATATCATTTTATATTCTTTGATACCTCCAGACTCTTTAATGTATTCAAATCCGTGGTGCTTTTCTTGTGCCATTGTTATTCCTATAATAGTCGTTAAAATTAGTGCGAGTTTTTTCATTTTATTTCCTTTTTTTTGAATGTAATAAAGCCTTTAAAACCAGGGGACAAACCTTGGTACTTCATCCATATAATCTAAATATTCTTCCCCAAAAATACCAACAAGGTATTGTTCCTCTTTAACAACCATTTTTGACCAAATTGCGTGGTGAAGAGGTAAAAAGAAAAGCAATAAAAAAGATCCCCAAAAAAGGGAATATAGTATGGTCGTGTGATAAATAATTGCTGTATAAATTGGGTGTCTAATAAACCCGTATATTCCTTTTCGTGAAAAGGTTCGGCCCCTTTGTTTTGGTGGAAGGCTAAACAAAACCCAAACCAAAAGAATTGTTGCATCTATTGCCGTCAAAATAAAAAGAACCCAAAACCACGCGTCACTCAAAACAAACGTTTTGAGAGAAAGTTTAATTTCTATTTGGTGTATAAAATAAATTAAACAAAGAGAAATTATTAGGCCTGGGGGGCCAACGTTCCAAAGCCTATTATAGTGTTGTGGATTAAACCATTTTTTAAAATCGAGCACTTTATGTTCTTTCTCCAAAAATTGCCGTTCCAACCCTAACCATAGTAGACCCACAATCAACACCAATCAAAAAGTCTCCACTCATTCCCATTGACATAGTTTTCATTTCTTTTTCTGGCGGAAGTTGTTTGTTTATTTCTAAAAACATTTTTTTTAGTAAAATAAAAGACTTTTTAATTTCTTCTTTTTTGTTTGTTAGGGGGCCCATGGTCATAAACCCCTCTATTTCAATTCCGGATAGGTTAAAACACTTTAAAATTTCTTTTTTATTTTTTGGGGAAAACCCTCCCTTCGTTTTTTCTCCGCTTGTATTGATTTGAATTAATATTCTTTGTTTTTTAAAAAGGTCGGTTGCTGTTTTTGATATTTTTTCTGCTAGCCTATAAGAGCCAACAGAGTCTATGGTGTTAAAAATTTTTACCGCCCTCTTTGCTTTGTTGGTTTGTAGGGACCCTATTAGTCTTTTTTCGACGCGGTCAATGTTCGGGATTTTGGCAAATTTTTCCTCTGCCTCCTGAACCCTGTTTTCTCCAATAGACGTTATTCCTAGGGATATTATTTCTGAAACGTCTTCGGGGGGTCTTGTTTTTGTAACAGCAACGAGCGTTATTTCATTTTTATTATCTTTTTGAAATATTTTTTCTTTAACCTTCTTCAGGTTGTGGGCTATCTTCTTCTTGTTTGATTTTTTCATCTGTTTTTTTCTCTTCTTCGGAAATAATTCTTGTAATAGAAGAAACCTTTGTTCCTTTTCCAAGCTTAATAAGCCTAACGCCTTGCGTTGCTCTTCCGATAGATCTAATTTGTGACACGGGCATCCTAATTAAAACTCCGTCATCTCGAATAATCATTAAATCGTCTGTTCCAACAACCTCCTTAATGGTTATCATCTTGCCTAGTTTGTCTGTTGTTTTCATGGTAAGGACTCCCTTACCTCCTCTTTTTTGGGCTCTATATTGTGCAATTTCAGTTCTCTTTCCAAAGCCATTTTCTGTTGCAACAAGAACTGTTCCCTCTCTTTTTATTAAAAGCATTCCAACAACTCTATCTTCTTTTGAGCTTAGAGTTATTCCTTTTACCCCCATCGTTTTTCTTCCGCTTGGCCTAATTTGTTCTTCAGAAAACCTTATAGATTTTCCATTTCTTGTTCCTAATAAAATGTCATTTTCTCCCGTAGAAACCCTCGCCTCAATTAGCTTGTCTCCCTCTCTAATTTCGACGGCATATATTCCTTTTTTTCTTGGATTAGAATAAGCTGAGAGTTTTGTCTTTTTAACTATACCCTTTTCTGTGGCCATAACAACAAAGTTGTTGTCGTGAAACTCTCCCTGTTTAACACCAATAAATGCGCTTACTTTTTCGTCTGCCTCACAACCAATAAGATTCACAATTGCTCTTCCTTTTGCAGCCCTTCCTCCTTCTGGAATATCATAAACCTTTAACCAATAACACTTTCCTTTGTCTGTAAAAAATAATATATAGCTGTGAGTGTTTTCTACAAACAGATGTTCTGTAAAGTCTTCTTCTCTTGCGGTTTGACCTTGAACTCCCCTGCCTCCGCGCCTTTGTCTCTTATATGTGCTAACGCTTGTTCTTTTAATATATTGATTATGCGTTATTGTTAAAACCATATCTTCTTCTGCAATCATGTCCTCTATATTAAGGTCTGTGGCCTTTTCAACTATTTCTGTTCTTCTTTCTTCTCCATACTTTTCTTTAATTTCAATAAGCTCTTCTTTAATAATTTGCATTCTCTTAGTTTTGCTTTCTAGAATACCTTTTAATTCTGCCATATATTTAATTATATCTTTATACTCAGCAAGAATTTTTTCTGTTTCTAGTCCAGTTAGTTTTTGAAGCTTCATATCTAAAATTGCCTGTGCTTGTTTTTCGGAAAGACCAAAACCTCCAATAAGTCCTACTCTTGCTGTTTCTGGATCCTTGCTTTTTTTAATTGTTTCTAAAACTTTATCTATATTATCTAGAGCAATTTTTAATCCTTCTAAAATATGTGCCCTTGCTTCTGCTTTTCTTAAATCAAATTCTGTTCTTTTAACAACAACATCTTGTCTAAAAACAAGAAAAACGTCTAAAAGCTCTTTAAGGGACATTATTTTTGGTGTTCCATCTACAAGAGCAAGTAAAATTATACCAAAAGTATCTTGAAGTTGTGTTTGTTTATAGAGCTGATTTAAAACAACCTCTGGAACTGCGTCTCTTTTTGTTTCAATTACAATTCTCATTCCATCTTTATCTGTCTCGTCTCTAAGTTCTGCAATTCCTTCAATTTTTTTATCTCTTGCTAGGTCTGCAATTTTTTCAATTAAGCTTGCTTTATTGACTTGATATGGAATTTCTGTTATTATAAGAGAGTCTCTTCCTTTATTGCTTGGCTCAACGTGTGCCGTTCCTCTCATTTTTACCTTTCCTCTTCCAGTGTCATAAGCTTCTTTTATTCCGTCTAAGCCTAAAGCTTTTCCTGCGGTTGGAAAGTCTGGTCCTTTTATATATTTCATTAAATCTGTTACATCACAGTCTGGATTTTCTATAACCTCTACTAATCCATCAATAATTTCTGAAAGGTTGTGTGGGGGAATTTTGGTTGCCATACCAACGGCAATACCCTCTGATCCATTTACTAAAAGATTTGGAAAAACCGCCGGAAGAACTGCCGGTTCCTTTAATGTTTCATCAAAATTATTTGTCCAAGCAACAGTTTCTTTTTCAAGATCTCGTAAGAGCTCTCCTCCTATTTTTGACATTCTAGATTCTGTATATCTCATGGCTGCAGCCCTGTCCCCATCGACAGAACCAAAATTTCCCTGACCTTGAACAAGTTGGTGTCTCATAGAAAAATCTTGTGCCATTCTAACCATAGCATCATATATAGAACTGTCTCCGTGGGGATGATATTTACCTAAAACATCTCCAACAACTCTTGCAGATTTTTTATATGGTCTATTCCAATAACACCCTAAATCATTCATACCATATAAAATTCTTCTATGAACGGGTTTTAAACCATCTCTTGCATCTGGTAATGCTCGAGACATAATAACAGACATTGAATAATTTAGATAGCTTTCTTCTAATTCTGTTAAAAGTTGTTTGTCTAGTGTGTTGTCTCTTCCTATATCCATATTATATATCTATGTTTGTAGCAAACTTAGCCCTTTCTGTAATAAATTTTCTTCTATGCTCTACCTCTGTACCCATAAGCTCTCTAAATCTTACATTTGTTTCTTCTTCTTGAATATGATCAACCGTTACCTGCATTAATGTTCTTGTTTCGGCATTCATTGTTGTTTCCCAGAGTTGTTCTGCGTTCATTTCTCCAAGACCTTTATATCTTTGAATATTAATTTTTGCATTTTCGTTTTCAGATTCTAATCTTTGAATAATAACATCTCTTTCTTCGTCTGTATATGCATATCGTTCTTTTTTTCCTTGTTTAATTTTATATAGTGGTGGCATTGCCATATAAACATATCCACCCTGAACAAGACTTTTCATTTTTCTCCAAAAGAATGTTAATAATAGTGTTCTTATATGACTACCATCTACGTCGGCATCTGTCATAATTACTACTTTATGATATCTTAATTTTTCTGGATTAAAACTGTTTGGATCTTCTTCATCTTCTCCAAAACCACAACCTAGCGCGGTAATAATAGACTGAATTTCATTATTTGCTAATAATTTATCTTCACGTGCTTTTTCGGAATTGATTACCTTTCCTCTTAAGGGTAAAATAGCCTGAGTTCTTCTATCTCTTCCTTGTTTTGCTGTACCTCCAGCTGAATCTCCCTCAACAAGAAAAATTTCACACTGCATAGGATCTTTATTTGAACAATCTGCTAATTTTCCAGGAAGAGTTGTTGATCCTAAAGAGGATTTTTTTCTAACGAGTTCTCTTGCTTTTTTTGCAGCAATTCTTGCTCTTGCAGCTTCTGCGGCTTTTTCAATAATTCTTTTACCTACTTTAGGATTTTGTTCTAAAAAGGCCTGAATTCCATCATAAACAACATTATCTACAAGTCCTTTTACTTCTCCATTTCCTAATTTAGTTTTTGTTTGTCCTTCAAATTGAGGTTCTTGTACTTTTACAGATAAAACTACAGTTAATCCTTCTCTAAAATCATCTCCAGAAAGAGAAAATTTTTCATTCTTTTTTGTTTTAATTAAATCATTTTTATTTGCATAATTATTTAAAGCTCTTGTTAGTGCTGATCTAAAACCAGAAAGATGAGTACCTCCTTCAATGGTATTAATATTATTTACAAAAGAAAAAATATTACTATTATAATTAGTACTATATCTTAATGCTAAATCAACTGGGACTTCTATATCTTCTTTAGATACTACAATTACTTCATTGTGTATTAAATCTTCGCCTCCATCTAAATAATTAACAAAATCAGATAATCCTCCTGGAAAACAATAATTAATTGATGTTTCCTCTACTTCATTATTAAGAATAATAGATAAATTTTTATTAAGATAGGCTAATTCTTTTAGTCTTCCTTTAATAGTATCTTCTTCAAATCCTTTGTGAGTAAAAACTGAATGATCTGGTTTAAATGTAATAATTGTTCCTCTTTTTGAACTTTTTCCAACTTTTTCAAGAGGAGAGATTGCTTGTCCAATTTTATATTCCTGTTTATAATGGAATCCATCTCTATGAACTTCTGCAACTAAATATTCAGATAAGGCATTTACTACAGATACACCTACACCGTGTAAACCACCTGATACTTTATATGTATTTTTATCAAATTTTCCTCCTGCGTGTAAAACTGTCATTACAACTTCTAAAGCGGGTTTACCTTCATCTTTATGTATTTCAACAGGAATACCTCTTCCATTATCTTCAATAGAAATTGTACCATCATTTTTAATTGTTACTATAATTTCAGTACAAAATCCAGCTAATGCTTCATCTATACTATTATCAACAACTTCACTAACAAGATGATGATATCCTCTTTTGCCTACATCTCCTATATACATCGCAGGTCTTTTTCTAACTGCTTCTAATCCTTTTAATACAGATATTTTATCTGCACCATAATTATTATTTTTACTCATTTATCCTCACAGGCATTAATAAAATTATTGTTTTTTGATCCGACTCTTTTGGTAATAATAAAACAGCAGAATTTGCATCTTTAAATGTTAAATATATATCTTCTGATGGATATTTTGATATAGCCTCTTTTATATAAAGAACATTAAAACCTATTGAAATCTCACTGCCTTGATATTCACCTGTTTTAAGAGGAGCATGTACTGTCTTACTTTCAGGTTGATTAACACTCTTAAAATAAACTTTACCTTCCGAAAAATTTAGAGATATCTGATTAGTATTTTTATTGGTTGCAATAGATACGGCTTTAATATTATTTAGCATTTCTGTTTTTTGAGCTACAAGTTTTTCAGGATTTTCTAATGGTACAACAGCATTATAATTTGGAAATTTCTCGTCTATAATTTTAGAATAAAAAACGTCTTTACCATTATTTAAAAAAATATAATCATCACTAAATATAAGAGATGCCTCTTTTTGCCCTTCAAGAAAGGTACTTAAAATAGTTAAATACTTCTTAGAAATAATATACCCTGCTTGAATATTAGTTTCATTCTGTCTCGTTATTTTTACTAACCTATGACCATCTGTTGCAACAAAATCTATAGTTCCTTCAGTAAAATTAAAATATGCTCCATTTAAAGCCGGTTTAGTAGGTTCTGCATTAATAGCATATAACAAAGAATTTATAATATTCTTTAGTTTATTTGTTTCTATAGTAAAAAGAGATTCATGTTTATTTTCAGGAATTTCAGGATATTCTTGAAAGGGTTCTGTAGGAATATCAAAAGACACTCCTTTTTCTGATTTTATATTTATATGCGGTCCAGCAATATCTATATCAACTCTACCATCCTCGATTACAGAAATAATATCATTAACCTCTGATGTAGGAAATAAACCTTCACCGTTTGTATTAACGGAAGCTGTTATTTGAGTTTTAATACCAACTTCAAGATCCG
>CESQ01033432.1_pt1 | contig 27755 bp, 41 predicted proteins | sample 361401 | NCBI WGS metagenome assembly CESQ01 (sample SAMEA2622119, study PRJEB7988) | marine metagenome | isolation source: saline water (ENVO:00002010), including | reverse complement strand
CGACAATACCACTAGTGACATCTACACCTGTGCCAATTGGATTTACAGCGTCCCCTCCGATGAAGGATTCAGAGAAGCTAAATGCAGATCCATTAGTGTTTAACTCGTATGTACCTTGGGTTTGTGTAGCTGCAGCTGCGGTTGAACTCTTAGTAATACCACCAAAAGTAGCAGAGTCCGATACCTTGATATTGTTGCCACTAACGGAATAAGTCGATCCCAGTCTTGTAGCTTGAGTCGCTGCTCCATCTACACTGAGTTGTGTGCTAGTCGTCAATCGATGCACCAAGTCGGCATTTGCAGGAGCTCCAAGAAGACCTGCACTTGCAATCATAATCAATGAAAAAATTCTTTTCATTTGACAGTATTAGACTATGTACAGTATATATATCTAAAAAAATCTTAATTTATTGTTAAACCTCAAAAGGCACTGCCTCACTAGGTTCTAGCATTTCTTCTAATGGTTCAAAAGGTAATCTCTCCTTTGCTTTTGGTAGTCCTTGTTGACCAGGCAATTCATCTATACCTTTTGCAGTAGTATCAATTACTTGATCTAGAATAGGTGCATTAATTTTCTTGTAGTAAAGGTTCTTCCTATCTGCTTTGATAGAACAAGTCTTATTCAACTGAACAAGTTCTTGAGCATGTCTTTCCCATCCACAGTCACAATACTGTTCACCTTTCTCTGTATATACCCTATAAAATGGATACATGTGATAAGGAATAGATCCTCTTCTTGGTTCGTTAGTCATCCAAATGTACTCGCGTTGTAATGTTTTCTAATAGGGGTATAAACAATTTTTTCTTTCTTTGTAACTACCTTGTAAATTCTGAGTAATAGATCTGTCTTCATTACTTACCAACCCCCATGGGGTCATCCGCTTGTGCCTCTAGTTTAGAAATATCAGGGTGTTTTGCATACAGCGGACCTTGATAATCTCCAGCATATGCAGGGTTGTTAAGTTTGTGAATTGCCTTTGATGCCTCAGGAGTTTCTTCCCACTCCCAAGTTTCTCCTTTGCTGCTGACAAATTGCCGTTTCATAAATCAAATTCCTTGTGTAATGCGATAAAATCAGACCAGTCCTCTTCCTCTTCTATGATTTCAGAGAGTTCAGAGTATTGATCTTCATAGTCTAGACCGTCATCCTCATGTTCTGGGGGATCTTGTGACTTTAATTTCTTCATAAAAGATGTCCTCTGGATCAAGAACCGTTTTGCAGAATTCTACTACATTAATGAACTCTTGTGGTTCATCACATTCTACCACTTTTTCATCACCATCCGAGGAAATACAAACCAGTGTCCGCTTCCCAAGGTTGATGACAACTCGTGAGATGTATTCATCGTCTGGGTTGTTCATACTGTGCCGTAACCATATTCTATTATTGTAACAGGAGAGTATCATGGTGTCAACCCCAGAGCTGTTACAACTATATATGATACCAAAACGATAGAACAAATCTCTCAGATCCCTCTACCTTATTAACATAGTGTAGGTTTTCTGAATTCTTAAAAATAAAAAGTCTGCCTGGTTTTGGTTCAACGAACATGTCTTTAAATATCAAATTACCACCAGTAAATCCATCATTTAAATATAGCATCGCTGCAAGAACATTTTGTTTGTGTCCTGTATTACTATCTACATGAGGTTTCATCCATGTATCTACTGGCCATCTGACAATACCAGCATATTCTAAAGTACACTCTTGAAAAGTTTGTACCTTAGTATTGACAGCAAGTACAACTGGATCATCTTCCTCTGGTGTAACTGGATCTACTGAGTTACCCCAGTACATAGCACCATGATCTATCCACTCACCCTCAAATGGTTCATAGGTATGATTTAGTGAGTGGGTAGATTTTTTGTTGGCAAGAGCGTAATCAATTAATCTTTGACACTCACTCTCACTAATAAACTCGTCCTCAGTATAAGGTAAACTCATTTTGTTTTAGTGTTAGGAGGACCAGCAAAATCGGGGTGATCATATCTGCGATTCTCAAAGTCATCAGAATAATGATGTGGATCAGGATAGTCTTTCCAACTATCACCTTCGTATTCAGTAATCAATGGATTGATATCTTTTCTCTCTGCGTATACATGATAGAAACAATCAATTTCTTTATCCTCTTTGCCATGTCCTCTATGAATCGTAATCATTTTATTATCAAACTCTTTGACATATAATTTCTGACATGTACCAATAGGAGTTAGTTGTACTGTAATACTATCTTCATGCACCAGATCAGTCCAGTAATATGGAAGTAAAATAGTATTTGATCCTTTTAATCTACCACGATAGTATACTGCAACCTCTGGTCCTTCAATACATGCGTATCTAAGTCTATGCCCTTCTCCTCTAGTAGGATGAACTAAGTCAAATGGTTTTGGTGATGCGTCTGCTGCATTAAATCTAGATGATAGGTCACCAATATTACCATGATCAAAAAATGCGTTACCACCTACCTGTAAAGGATAACTACTAGTCCCTTTAATAAAGGTATCACCCATAATATCTGCACTCTTACAGACATATAATTCTTCTTCAATCTGTGTCTGTTGTAATGTAGTAATGCCTGGTCTTACTAGAAGATTACCAGTGTAAATTCTAACACTACCATGAGTAATTTCAATGTCAGTATTTTTATCAGGAGTTCCTAAGACATCAACAAAACTACCAATGAGAGTAGGATCCTCACTATAATTTAAATTGTCTTGATATTTGTAGGGTTTATTTGCAACATCTTGTTTGACATTACAATTAAAATTAGTGGGATTAGATTCAGAGGCTGACATAATTTTTAAGTGTTAAATGTTTTGTTGACGAGACCAGAGATCATACCACCCTCTAATAGAGTTTTAGCAGCATTTGATGCAAGATCATCTAAGGCACCCTCACCAAGTGCTCTTTGAATATCTTTTTGTGCTTCCTCAGCAGCTAAAGATACAGCAGATAAAGTTTCGGAGTTCAATTTTTCTGAAAGATTTTTCTTGATAGCAGCGACCTGATCAATCTTAAATCCTTTAGGAACAAGAGAATCCATAACAGCAAGTTGGTCACTAGTCTTGGCACCAACAGTAGCAGCAGCACCTTTACCAAGAAGTCCAGATGCAATTTGATCTTTGACACCAGTGAGAGAGTGACCACCTGATATGACACCAAAGGAAGATTTGGCAGCACTAGTAAGTGATCCAATATCTCCTCCTGCAATCTTACCTATAGAACCAATCGAACTCAGTGCAGAGTTGTTACCCAATAAAGAAGATGCATTAGCAGTTATACTTGAGGGATCTCCAATAATACCACTTGCTTTATCAACTAAACTGCTAAGTCCACCAAAACCAGATCCTCCTGTAACCTTTCCAAGAGCACCACTAATTGATTCTGGGATCGCATTGGCACCCTCACCAGAAATGAAGTTTGTAAGATCCTCCAGTGGTCCTTTTAATCCAAGAGCAGCTTCCTCAACTGCTTTTTCAATTGCCTCGATACCACCAATATCGGGATTATTAATACCAAGATCTTGTAAACTTAGACCCAAACCATTAGCAGCAGCACCTGCAACACCACCATCTCCAAGAGGACCAGCACCTAAAGATGTTGCTTGAGTTGCAATATCAAAGAATTTGTTAATAGTATCGTCAGGAACAAAACTATTAGCAAGAACCTTGGCACCCCATGATTTAGGCACTAAGTTTCCTTTCTTACCATATGATGATACAGTGTTTGATTTTAATAAGATACGACCAGTGGTTGCCTTCATGTTAATATTTCTACCAGCATCCAGATCAATATCTCTTTCCGCATGCACTGCAATATCTTTTGCATTAACACGAACTCTACCTCTATCAGCATTGATAGTGATATCTCCTGTAGCAGCACTTACTCTAATATCAACACTGTTAGGATTATTCTTATCTCCTGCTCTAATTTCAATAGACTTGTCACATGCCACACGACCTAATCCAGATCCATGACCATGAGTAATCAAGAACACCTCTTGATTATCATTCACTGCATATATTTTAAATGTTTCTGCACCATCCCTACCAATTAGAGGAGAACCAGATTCAATACGAAAATGAGATCCTCTAGAATCAATAACTCTCCTGCCCCAGTTCTTAGTAGCCATTAGTATCCATACCCTCCGCTATCGACAGATCCACTTGAGTTGTTATCAGATGAGTCATCCATGTCCAATACACTAGTTGTGTTGTCAGTATCTGTATTTGGTGGTGGTGTTGATGATGTAGGTCTCAAATCTCTTCTCGGTAAGTCAGTGGCAGAGTTATCAACCTGTGGTAATGGTGTCTCTGGAGTTTTCATGATATTTAATTTACCACTTCCTCGTACACAGTCTACCACAGTAAGAACTCCTTGCTGTCTTTCTTCAGGAATAGGACCGAAGATTGGTCTAAGTATTGCACCTTCACCAGTTTTTGTTTTAATTGTGAAGATTGGTTGAGATTCAAATTTAAGGATATTCAATACCTTAACAGAATTGATACCACCAGTAACAGGATCAATAACTAATTCATATGTAGGTTTGTTAGAAACATTTATTAGAAGATCTGTCTCTGGAACTAAACCTGCTCCAGCACTAACAACATTAGAAGGGATAGGTTCTCCCGTTGCAGGATCAAATTGTTGTTCTTCATCAACAGTGTCTTGAGTATCAGGGTCACGGAATCCTCCTCCTTTTGGAACAATTGTAATTAAGTTTTCTTCGATGATACTATCACCAGGCGTATAACCAGTACCAGGATCCTGTACGAATACAGTAGTCACACCAACATTATCATCGATAGCACCCTCTTCTACAATTGGGTACCCTTCACCAGTGCTTGTAATAACAACACCAACAATCTGACCATTTTCATCAATGATTGCTTCACCATGAGCACCATATCCCTTACCACACTTATCAGCAAAACTAATAGCGGGAGGTGTTCTATAATTTCTGCCAGGCACAGTAATGTTAGCACCAATAATGCCTGCAGTTCTACTTACACTATCAGCAAGAGTAGTTAATCCTGGCGTATTCTCAATGAAGTTACCAAGAACAACATTACCAATTGCTCCTATACCACCTCCACCAAATATTTGCATAGTGGGGTTACCACAATTCTGCTTACCACCAGTACAAGATCCACCACCACTTAGATCATCAATTAATCCAGATATTCTACCAACACTACCAAGACTATTTGTAATTCCAGATGGTATTAGATTACCAAACTTACTCTTAACTAAACCACCAACAAGATCACCAGGATTTTGTACAGCATCAACAATGCCACCAATACCATCAGTAATTCCACCAAGTCCATCGGCAAGTGAATCAATTTGATTTGCAATTCCTGCAAGACCTTTAGTACCACCACCTTTAGATTGTTTGTTCATGGCATAGGAAACATATGCGAAAGGATCTGCCCCTTTCTCCATAGGACCACCAGAGACTTCATACTTTCTTATGGGAGGACACTTATCTTTATTTGTTTGTCCGCAATCTAGAAATCCTCCAAAATCTTCAATAGCTAATGCTGAACCCCTTAGGAGATCTCCTATGTCAAATCCACCCAAGATATTAGAAAGATCTGCTAAGGGTAACTTCATAGCATCAGCAATATTATTAGTAATATTATTCAAAAAGTTAGCAGCAAAGTTGGTAGTAACACAACCAGCAAGACCAAGACCAGATGCTAACAAATCCTTCAACATGTCAGAAACTGTTCCTCTCAATCCCTCGACTACCTTGTTAGCTACACATGATAAAGCGTTCTCTGCGTTTTTAATTTTAGGTATCTCACCAATTTGAGCTGCTCTACCAGCAGCATGTGCAACTGCATATGACTGTGGTGAGTTGCCAGTTTGTGCAAATACTTTACCAAAAGTGTCATTATATAATTTCTCCAATCCATCTTGTAATTTTCCTTCCAACTCATCATATGCAAAGTCAAACATTCGTCCAACAAATGCATTACTCTGAGTTTCTATTAAGTCAGCAACAGCATCGATCTCTGCCTCTAATGCCATCCCAGTCAACTTGAATTGATCTATTCTATCTGCCATATTCTCAAGGGCAGTAGACATTCTTGAGATAGGAGTTGGACTACATGTGTCTGGAGTAATTTCTTTACGACCAGATCCATTTTGATCTACAAAGGTGCCTTCATTAGCACTAGTATTTGTTATCTGTGACTCAGCGTTCTGCTCTCCTGTTTCTTTTTGTTTTACTTTATCAAATGCAGGAGTAACTTCTGTGAATCCTGTAAATGGTACAAATGGGGTAGAAAATTCTTCAGTTCCTTGATTTATTTCAACACCAGTTGCTCTACCAAAATGACCTAAAATTGCAGGTATTTGTGCATCATCGCCATCTAAAAAGAATCCAAATACAATGTCACCCTGTTGTAGTTGAGTTGATTTTGAATAGTTTGCGGAACCACTACCTACAGTGGTAGGCAACAAACATATTGCCCACGGGAGATCCTCATTAGGGATACCTGGCGATTCAGTAAATGGATGATAACCCATGATACGAACCTTGTATCTAGATGCCCACCCTTCACCATCATTGACTTGATCAGGTTGAGCATCCCTAGGGGCAACCTGACCAATCCACCAACGGAAACCGTCTCGGCCTAAAAATTTTGCTTTACCTAAAACATCTGTTTCTAACATCAGTCGTCGTATACTCTACACTCAAAAGCGTCTGGATGATTGTCACAATAAATTTCTAATACTTGATCACTATGTCTATTATGCCAATCGTCAATTGCAGCATCATTAGGAGAATGTTTTTCACCTTCATGCTTATCCATAAATCCATGCAATTTTAAATCTTCTGGGCTATACTCAAGCATACCATGATTGACATGCTCTTTCCCATCTTTAGGATCAATATACTCGTGAATGTGTTTTTCTGATTGATTGCAAGTCATAGAACCTCTTTATTGTTTACTCCCAGAAGTGTCCCGTAGGACTCTGAGAGATGTGTATGATCTGTTGCCAGCAAAGTAGTGACTGAGCTCCTTTATAATATATAGACCGCTCAGTTTATCGTCAACCTCATTATCAGAGGTAACTTTTGGAAACTGACAATCTATTTTATCACCTGCCATCAACTTTATGTTAACTGGCACTGTTAATGTCATGGATTGATTAAATAAGCTACTGTATCTCCAAATTGATTGTGCCATATCCTCAGTTTGAGGTTGTACAACCGTAGTGTCTACCTTAGGTTCTAAACATCCAGTAGCATTGATTCCAGTCAGAATTCTATGTGCCATGTATGGTCTACTAAAAGGATGCTCTCCATTAGTAGGATCAGCTTCTGGGGGTGGTTCATCCAATTCTGTTCCTAAGTGTTCGCCACCCATTGTTCCCCACTTAGCAGCATATGATGTATCATACTGAGTAAATCCCCATGTGTGTGGATTAAAATAAATTCTATATGTAGAATATTCTCCAGACGCTGCAGACCTAAGAATATTTGCATGACTCTCTACAGTATATCCTAGAATTTTTTTAAAATTTAATTCTGAATTTTCACCAGTTTGAAGACCACGATTAAAAATATATTCTGCAACTACATCACCACTAATGAGACTCTCAATAGACTTGAATCTCATACCATTTCTAGTTTGCCAAAAGAAAAATCCAGCAGTATTTTGCTTAGAGTTTTCAGGTATTGCTCTTGCAGCAAGCATAGGTGCAATGGTAAATGGTTTTCGCATGTTACCAATAAAATTAATCTTTCCTTTTGTATTTTCTACCTCATCAATATCATCCCCAGTAAACTTACATGCCTTTAGTAAAACATTTATTAGATCTGAAATACTTTTACCAACAAACTTTTCAATAATTCTAGTGTTGTTATTGATAATTGCATGTCTAGATACTAAATTTAAAGTAAATACCTCCAATTGTTTTTCACCAACATAATTTGATATGTTATTAACATACATATCAATTACAAATTCACCAACAGATGTTCCACGATCAAGTTCAATTGGAGTTGTTAAATGTATTTCTACCTTTTCTCCTCCTCTAATCGGTAAATCATCATATACACCTCTCTGCCCTGATGATGGATCAGCACTATTTGTAATGGATAGATTAGCAGTAAAGGTAGGAGAAAAAAGATCTTCAAAATACTGAAATTCGACAACACCAGCCTTCAATTCAATCTCTTTACCACCGTCTAGGGAAAAGATTGTGAATCTTTCAAAAGTTGAACCTTGAGTAGGAGATGCTAATGCCATTAAGTAAAGTGATTATTGAGAACTCTCATAATATCGATTACATTACGACCTTCAGATGAAGTTGTTACCATAGATGTCGCACTAACTTTTTTAGTTTGTGTTTTTGCTGCGGTTGTGTTATTTATGATAGGCATTGGAACCGTGTACTTTTTCTGAGGTGGTGGTTGTGGAATGCTCTCCTCAATAGTGCTAGAAATTGGTGGTTCAACTGTTTCAAGAGTAAAACCAGCATCACTAGGCACCTCGATAACTTGATTTGGTGTTATATTACTTTTTTTATTAATTGGGTCTGGTCCTTTGCTCAAATGGAAAATTGTATATTGTCTTCCCTTAAAGGTAAATAAGATATTATTTCCTTCACCTCCACTACTTGCCTGATAGAGATCATTTTCATTATATGAAATCTCAGGTGAGAATTGGATAGGTGCATTGTTAATATCTTTTGAGGCAAAGTCAGGACCAAAATGAGGTCTTCCCCCACGGTCAGGTTGTGAAGGAGAAGTTACCTCATATGAACTCAATGGTCTACCACGAACAAAAATATGATCCATAACTTCATGATTTGCTGTGATATGATCGCGTCTCCAATCTCTAGCTGGATGTCTCTGAATATGAATATGAGGACCACTAGATCTACCAGTGCTACCAACATATCCTACAACCCTGCTATCACCTATCGATGAACCACCTCTTCCCATAATCTTTTCAGCACGATTAGATTGTAGTTGACCATTACCAACTCCCTGTTTAAATCTCGTAAAAGCCTCATTAATTTTAGAATCTGGAATAGTAATTTTATTAGCACCAGTTCCTAAAAACATTTTAAGGTGTGTTGCAAAATCCTCTTCGGTGCTTTCATGACTTAATCCTTTGTTGATAAGAAAATTCGTAGCAAGAGAGTCTTGAATTTTTGGAGTAAATTTAGCAGTCATTGGAATGATTGCTTGTGATGCATAGACTTGTAACATATCAGGATTCATACCATATCTTCCCACATCAGGTGCATCCATAGTAGATACCTCTTCTAAAGTTTTACTTGTTAATTCTGGATCATTTTCTGATCCAATTGAAGTATAACTGAAATCCAAAGATTTTGCAACTAAATCCAGTAATGCCATATAGTTTGGATCTCTGTATACAGTCTTCGGATCCATATCATTATTTGGATTTGGAGTATTTGTTGATCCGTCAAAAACATTTGTACCTTCAGGAGTTATAAGTGCCTCAGCTTTGTCTTCTGCATTATTAGCATTTTCAAGTCTTGGATTTTTATATCCCTCTTCCTTTCCATAATTTAAAATCATATTTTTAATATTCTCAAATGCAGCAACTGCAGCATTTTTTTCATTTCCTAATTCATCCGACAACTCGCCAAATTCTTTTCTAATTTTACCAGACTTATCAGTAAAATCAAATTCTTTTAAATTTGACCAAACTGCTTTGATTACATCACCAATCTCTTTAAATATTTTAGTTATACCTTGCATCAATTGATTTACATATGTAATAACCTTATTGACTTTTGCAATTAAATCTTCTATAAATTTAACAATTTGTGGTAATTTATCCAATAAAAACCCTATAATTAATTGACCAATGACCTCTAGTAAATTGTCAAAAAATCCACCTTTCTTTTTCTTAAGTGCCTTACTTGCACTACTATTAGTTTTTAAAGGTTTTGCCTCTAAAATTCTTTCTTTTTCATCTTTTTTCTGACTATCTAATAATTTTTGTCTATCAATATTTCTGGTGTTTATTTGAGATTTTCTTGCTCTAATTTTTGCACCCATGGCCTTCCTAAGACCTTGCGAAGTTTGTCTAATCGCAATGACCCCAAAACTAATTGTTGAAAATACTTCTTTATTAGGTACAAGTTTCATGCTGAGTACACGCTAATATAATGGTACAAATAATCATTAGATGGATTTGCAGTAGGAATGTTAACACCAACAGTAAGTGATGAACCATCCTCACCATCACCCTCACCTGATGTTGAACTAGTGCCAGTAGCATCTGGTACAAACTCAAATGTTGGTAGATTTTCAGTTACATTATTGTAAATATTACTAAAACTTTCTTTAGCAGTTGATATAGCATTATCAATATCATCCATAGGAGTAAAGTTTTCTTCAAAATTACCAGACTCATTTATATTTGTTGGCGTAATAGATTGCATATTAACATCAGATATATCAGTTGATGATTTAGTATTGCTAATAGGAACATCGTCTAGTGCTGGATATATTCTCGCCATAATCCTAGCAATTTGCTCATACACAAGAGGATCTTTAACAGTATCATCTAATGTACCAAGTTTTCCATCAGGACCAGGTTCTTCACTTCTACTTCCAATACCACCCAAATTGAGAACTCTCATTGCTAGTGTATTGAGAATATTATTATCACCTTCAGGTAAACTTGCCTTTAATCTTCTAACCTCGTTGAGGGTTTGTTGGAATTGAATTTCTAATTTGTCAATTTGTATTTTTGCACCCTCCATATTTTGTTTTTTCTTTATTTGTTCTTGATATTCAAATTGTGACTGTCTAATCCTAGACATGTCTCTATAAAGACCTGCTAAGTTTTGTAAGGTGGCAAGTTGTGGTTCTGTTCTATCAACATTCTTTGCTAGTTTAACTAGATTTTCCTTCTCAAAAGCAAAATCGGTCTTATCAGTGCCCTGCCATAAATATCGTTTATCTTCGTTGCTGCCAATTCCTAGGGCGGGTGAATTAATCAAGGATCCTTCTGCACCTGCCTTTCTATACCTAGGATCACCAGTTCCATAGTATCCCAGTTCTAATGCTTTAATTTGTTTTTTAATCTCGGCAATAACGGTATTTCTCTCTGACTCTTGGAACATTTTTTGGAAAATATTTCCCGTTAAATCTCCTTCTTCTGCTTTTTTTAATTCCTCTTTTAAGTTATCAATTACAACTTGCCTATCACCGTTAGCATCTGCAACTGCCTTAGCAATATTTCTTTCTGCTTCACTCTGCACATTAGTCTTTGCGAGTCCATATGCCATTACTGCTGCAATACCCATCCAAACAACAGGATTTGCTAAAAGCGATAAAATTGCAGGAATAGATGAGATAATTGCTCCTACTAAAGCAGTGATACCCGAAATAATTAGCGGTATACCAAACTGAAATGCTGCGAATACACCAACAGCAACTAAACCAACTTTGATAAGATTATCTCGTATGTTTTCTAATGTTTTTGTATCCCCTGCATTATATGCCCTTAACGCCTTAAGTCCTTTATCTGCTAAGAAACCAAGAAATAAATTTCTTAGTACATCCATGAGTCTCCCCATCATGCCTTTAGTCCTAGTACCAAGAGCACTGATAGGTTTTGTAAGTTTTTTAATTACAGAACCTTCAATAAATTTTTCTTTATTTACTTTCTTCTTTATATCTGTATCTTTTTTAGATCTCTGTTTCTCGTCTTGGAACTCTTTATTGTCTAACTTAAAGTCAAGTTTAAGTAATTCCTGTACTGCAACTAAATTTCTATTAATTGCCTGTATTTGATTACCTAAAGCACTAAAATCATTCTCTTTAATTGAATTTTCGGCAACAGCATTTTGTCTAGCAGTATCCATTCTCTGCGTTCCTGTCCGTGAGGACTTAGGCAGAAGTTTATTTACTACTATAACCTGTTTAGGTTTTGGTGCTTGCTGTTGTTCTTCAACCATTAGCCTGTTTGTGCTTTAAGGTTCTCTTCTTCAATATGAGATTTAAGTAGAGAAAGATATATTTCCCGTTCCCACGGGATCATGTTTTCAATATCACTCAAGCTATATTTATGATGCTGCATGAGGGCGAAGTTGATCTTGTAATAAGAAACAAGATCCTCATGCAACATCGCTAGTTGAAAAAAGCTGCTAATCCCTCAAGTGGAATAGTGCTCTCTACCTTTGTAACGGGATTGACAACTGTGACTTCATGATACAATCTGGGCATAGTAGCAAAAAATTTCTCTAGTTTTTTAAACTGCATTGATCCCAGTCCTTCTAGGAATTCAACCATTTCTTTGTGAGTAAAATCAGTTGACTTCCAAGTCTCTTCATCATTGTAGATCATATCAACACAATCAGCGATCATATCAAATGATTGATCAAATCCAATATTTTCTATATCAAAATTATCTTTGATGAATTGATCCAGTGATGGATACCTCATTCTCATGGTAAGAGTATCATCTAATTTGATTTCTGGATCATGCTCTGGATCACGAATCACTTTAATCTCATCAAGGTTGACTGACATATCTACCTGAGTCTTACCGTCATCAGGACAAGTAACTTTAATCTCGACAGACTCACCAACTGACTTTCCTCTAACATTTAAGAAAAGAAACTCAATATCAAATGTGGATAATTTATTAACTTTGATACCTCTAGTGAGGATACAGTTGTTTAAAACTTGTTTAACTGCAGTAGCGATATCTTTGATATCATTGCTCTCCATTGCAATGACAAGGATTTTTTCTTCTTTAACAAGAAAAGGTCTATATCTAATTTTTTTATTAGAGGAAGGCAACACCAACTCATAAGTTGGAGAATTAATCTGGGGTAATGGCATAATAATTTTATCAGTAGTTTATTTAGGCGTTAAATCTAACGGATTCTTCAGGATTAAAACCTTGAGCAATGTTTGTTGATGCTGGTGTTACTGGGAAGTCACCAATAATTTCATCCTCAACAGAATCGTTATTAGTTAAATCAAGACCAGTAGTGATAGGAGTTGCAATACTAAAGTCGTTCATTAGTCCGATGCCCTTACGAGATCTACTATCAAACGCTCCAAAGAAGTAACGATCATAAGCGAATGTCACTGAACATTCTAGTATCCTATTACCATTATAGGCAACGGGCATTGAAGTTACATTGACGGGGAATGCATTTAAGAAGGTATACTCTACACTTCTAAAATGATCTTTACCAAACTTCTGTAACTTAATACTATCACATTTATACTCATTAGGATACTGCATACGATGATAATATCCTTGCTCTACTTTATCATTAATAGCTCCCTCGACACCCTTATCAGCACCAGATGCTATAAAGTCTTGCCATAACTCGAAAAATTGCAATACTCTATAATCAGTATCAACATAAAATGTAAGAGTAGTATCAGTATATACTCTACTATGAGCAAACTTCTCAGTAATACCAATCCTATTACCTTCAATCTGTGCCGTACCAAAACTGGTTGCTGGTAGTTGTGCCTGACTACAAAGTAATCCTAAATCTCTAGTAATAAAAAAGTTACTAACAAGAGGTGCTCTACTCGTGATATGTCCACGCAGTGCAGTCAATGCACCAAACCCAGTGAAGAATACTTCATAATGGTTGGTGGTCTCGACTTTTTGGAACAGTCTTCTTATCTGTTCCGTTTTCTTCTTTCTTGGATAAATGGGCACAATAAATACCTAAAGATTATCGTTATGGTACAACATGGCATATTCAGGTAAGTTTAGACCTACAAATGTACAAAAATATCGAGGGGACTACCGTAATATTATTTATCGCAGTTTGTGGGAAAGAAAATTTATGAAATATTGTGATAAGAATGAGAATATTATTGAATGGGGTAGTGAAGAGATTATAATCCCATACCGTTCTCCTTTAGATAACAGGTTGCATAGGTATTATCCAGATTTTTATATAAAGGTAAGATCTAGGACTGGTATTAAAAAAATGATTATTGAGATCAAACCTAAAAAGCAGTGCCTTGAACCAAAACCTCAAAAGAGAAAGACTAAAACATATATTAGAGAGGTAATGGAATATAGTAAAAACCAAGCAAAATGGCATGCTGCTAGAGATTATTGTCTAGATAGACGCATGGAGTTTAAAGTATTCACGGAGGAACATTTAGGTGTCTAGGCTACAGGAGGTTGTAGACAATGCAACTGGACTAAGAAGTCCAGATGATATTATGGAGGAAATTTTAGTGGCACTTACTGACACTAAGAGAATACTTCCAGAGATAGGAAAATATTATACATTTGTATACCTAGCAAAAACACCTGGCATAGAATATGATGAGTTTCCTCTAATAGCATGCATGGAATTGGAGAGATGGGGAATAAAAGGATTTAACTATCATTGGGGCAAAATGAGAAATTATACATGGGAAGAGGTGATTGGTGAGTTCTATGAAGTGCTACCAATAGAGGTAAATGATGCAAGAAATCTAAAATATGCAAAATTCAAGCTAAATACATAAAAATACCTCTGTATAATGGCAGGACCTTTACCAGCAACATCATTTTTTCAAGAGAGTCTCAGCAACTTGACTAGTTCTGGTAGCAATGCTGGTACTAATGCACCTCCTGCAGAACCGTTGAGATATCCTATTGACATGATTGCAGAGACTACAGACTATTTTAAATTAGATGTTCTTGAGTATCCAAGAGGAGGAGGAGGAATTTCTGGATTCTCAGCTTTAACTGAAGGTGATAAATTATCAACGATAAGAGCGAGCGAGGTTACTGATGTTGCTGCAAAAGCAAGAGCAAAACAAACAATTATTCTCCCTATACCTCAAAATGTAAGAGATGCGAATAGTGCTGGTTGGAGAGAGGATCAATTAAATGATGCAAATGCACTTCTTGCTCAAGGTGGCATCAATCTCATGGAGTCTCCTACATTTGGATTAAAAACTATTGCTAATGCAATTGGTAATCCAAGTGGAGCAGGCAACCAATTGAAAAGTCAATTTTCTGATTTAGCTTCATCTGGAAGAGCAGCAGGATTGGTTGATTTAATTAAAGCAAGAGCTGCTGCATCAACTGCAAATCTTGTAGGTGGTAATGTATCAGCAAATGGGTTATTATCAAGGGCAACTGGACAAATTGTCAATCAAAATACTGAAGTATTATTTAACTCTGTTAAATTAAGAGGATTTGATTTTGGTTGGGATCTTACTCCTAGAAGTGACACTGAAAGTATTATGATTGGTAAAATTATTAAGTTGTTAAAAAAATCTTTATCACCAAAATTTGATAGGTCAAACCCAACTGGATTCTTAAATGCTCCTGACATATTCAGGATTACATATATGCAAGGGAGTGGTGATCATCCATTCTTAAATAAGTTTAAGGCAGTTGCATTAAAAAATATGACCATGAACTATACTGGTTCAGGTACATACGCAACATATAGCGATGGAACTCCTATTCACATGCAATTACAACTTACATTTATGGAACTTAATCCTATCTACTCTGAGGATTATGCTGGTACAACTAACGCAGTTGGATTCTAATGGCAAATCATTACTTTAAAAGTTTACCTGACATACAGTACAGGAACCCTCTCAAGACTAGTAATACTCTTGACAATTATGTCACTGCAAAAAATTTATTTGTCAGAGCAAAAGTTAGAGATGATATTATCCCTTCAATCACTTTCTTAAGATCTTATACTATTGAGGACGGTGAAAGACCACAAGATGTTGCAGAGAGATTGTATGGTGATCCATTGTATGATTGGGTTGTTCTAATAACTGCCAACATAATCAATGTCAGACAAGATTGGCCAATGAGTAGTAGGAATTTATATAATTATTCTGTTAACAAATATGGTGGTGATCTAAACGCAACTAGAAACTATGAAACAGTTGAGGTTAAAGATAAGAGTGGTAGATTAGTGTTACCTGCAGGATTATCAGTTGACAAGAACTTTAGTATACCTGACCCTGACTCATTTAATATTACTCTTAATCCAGTTCTAGGCATTACAAATTTTCTAGCAGAGACTAGACTAAATGAAAAGAAACGAAATATTAAATTAATGAGAAAAGAATTTCTCACACAATTTTTGTTGGATCATAAAAATGCAGTCGAATATAAACCATCCTCGCAGTTTAAGTCTCGCACTTTAAAACAAGCAACTGGATAATTATCTTAATTTAGGACCACTCGCCCATCCAACCAACACATATCTCACACCTTTTGTTATTGGGTTTGCTTTATGTGGGCATCGAGAGTCAAATACAACACAAGCACCTTTCTTAGCGGGAATGGTGCAATATTTGTTGTAGTAATCTACAATGACTAACTCTCCTCCCTCATAATCCTCTGGATCTGAGAGTTGAACGCTCATGGATAATTTTCTCCAAACTTTTTTGTTAGGAGCTACACCATAGTCACAATGCCAATCAAATCTACCGCCAGGTCTATATCTTAGTACTTGAAACTCAAAAGTATTGATGTCAAACTGATATTGTTTAAAATTAATTCTAGTAAGGATTGATTCTCCAATTAACTCAACATCAGTTCCCCTCCTAGGTGGATGAACATCACAAACTCTAAAATCTTCTCTAGAGTCGCCAGGAATTTTCTCAGGAATCCAATATTCCTCAGTATCTGGGATTTCTTCAATATATCTTGTCAGTCTATCTTTTGCTTCATCATTCAGAGCAAACAGATAAAAAGGGTCTTCATGAGACCGATTCATTTCATCTCTTTCTGCTGCTCTCTCAGAGAGAGTTTTTGTTTTCATAATTAAAGAAGTGCTTCAAGTTGTGATACAGAAGTGGCGTTAGTAATGGTATTATATGGTACTGTGGGGTTTGATTTAAGTGATGCAGATTCACCCCTCATATCTGCTATTGATTGAATATCTTCATTCTCTTTTTTAATTGAGAGATATCTACTCTCCAAAATTTCTTTGGTAATAGTCTTTGCATCATTTAGTTCAGCAATGACATTTTTACTGTCATGGTAATACTTCCATGCTGATCTAAATGCAGTATTTGGTAGTTCAGATGCATCAATTAAAGAATACTCTGATGCAGTAATATCCTTTGCAATGATGGCATCATCAGATAGAGTGCAATCCACTGTAGGAATTACAACTCTACACTTTCCATCTACGCCATTAAAGACTATGACCTTATCTCTTGCCATTATGAATTAGCAGCAGCAGTAATTACAATACTCTGTGCCCAAGGATAAGCGATTGAGATTTTATTTCTAGCGTCGGTATCATCCTTCGCATATACATCTGCTCTAGTAGTGTTGGTATTATTACCATCATCAAAAGTGGCAGTGTAGTGATCTCCTTTGTATGCAGCCATTATTCTAGTTTAAGTAAACAAAAAAGAGGGAGTTACCTCCCTCTTATTTATATCATTCTTCCGCAAGACGCTGGAAGTATGCTAGTGCATCATCCTCGCTCTCTTTAGCGGTAAATTGTTTTACTGGTTCTTGTGTTCTCCCTTCTGTCTCATCCTCAATAGATTCATCATACGCTACAGGTTGTGCAGATGGAATCTTAAGAACAGCGTCAAGACGCTTCTTGAGATCTTCGTATGGTTTGAATTTTTCAGTAGAGATCAATTCTGCAAGAGAATATTCCTTCTTCCAAAGTGCTTCAAGTGCGTCATCATCTTCCAAGAGAGCACCTTGCTTAGCAAACTCTGAAGAGTCGTAGTTCCAGTAACCAGCGACTTTCTTGATCTTGATCTTAAAGTCTGCTCCTTGCCAGAAGTCAAAAGGATTGATAGGTGACTCATCCTCAAACTCTGGTTGCATAGCACCCATGATTTTGTCAAAAATCTTTTTACCGTATTTGTATAGAAAAACTTTTCCCTCATTTTGAGGATTGGCAGGATCCTTAACAATATAGATGTTGCTGTAGTAGGAAAGTTTACGCTTTTGTTTACGAGCGATTTCTTTGTCAGAGTCAACCCCACTGTTCCAGAGTTGAGTATTGTACTCAGATACTGGATCTTTACCATTAAGAGTAGTAAGACTATTCTCAATGTACCATCCGCCTGGTCCTTGGAAGGCATGTGAATACAATTTTACCCAAGGAAGGTCTTCACCGTCAGGTGCAGGAAGGAATCGAACAACTGCGTATCCGTTACCTGCTTTATCAACTTCAGGTTTCCAGAGACGCTCGTCTCCTTGATTAGGGGAATTAGATTTCTCAACTTCTTTAACCAGTTTTGCGGTCAGAGAACCGAGAGATGATTGCTTTTTAAGCGATGCAAAAGACATAAGATTTGGCCTGTGTAATTGGATTTGGCTTGTGTACTGGTCTATTATAGGGCGACAGTGCTCCCATGTCAATTATTTTCCGTCTTTAAGACCCTGCCTTACTTTATCTAAAGTCTTTCTCATATTAGAGAAAAGGACATTACAATCGACATCCTTTGGAAATCCCATCACAATAGCAGAGTCCCTTACATTCTGTGCTACCTCAGCAGCACGAGGATCATCAGACAATTTCATGCGAGTATAAAGGATTTGCTGTTTATCTAAGAGTTCATCGAGTAATTCAAGATGATCAATTTGTTCGTCAAGAGGAAGTTCTGGAAATTTAAAGACTTGAGAATATACCTCTTCCTGCATTTCATTGATAATATCCATTTCCTCCTTAACTATATCGCTATCGAAAAAATTAGACATGAGTCTCCGTTCTGTAATACTATTTATGTTGATTATACCATATTAAAGAGGGAGTTTGGCACGAGTAGTTTTCTTCATAAAGTTCAGTTGTTGGGCATCACATTTCAATTTTTCTTTAAGTGGTTTAGAAATCAGTTTAGTTACTGAGTCTAATTCAATACTGTGCTCGTCACAAAACAAAATAACTGCATCAATGTAGTTGATTTTCTCAACTTTGACAAGTTTTTCAATTTCAACGGCAAATTTTGCTGCTGTCATAAACTTTTTATTCAGTGCTGTTGTAAATTCATTTTCCATGTAATTCTAGTTGATAGTTTAAGAAGTTTTCTATGTAAGAAACTAGTAGGTTCATATATTTTTTCTTATCGTATTCTTCATAAACTACACACTCGCCGTCTTCACATGCCATGATGATGACAAGTTTTTTAACTGGAGTACCTGTTAGTTCATAATACATGCATGCATATGCTGCTGCCTGTACAAAGTACCCTTCAATCCAACTCCTAGGTTTTGGTGCCTTAGATGTTTTAAAGTCAATAACAGATAATTCTCCGTTATATTCTCCAATGCAGTCTACAGTACCAGCAACTCCAAGTTGTTTACTATAAAGAGCACCCTCTAGAGTGTGGATATTGTCAATCTTATTAAGAGTGGGTTTAGCAATCTTAAATAAGAAATCTGAAATGGGACGCACTTTAGGTAAATCCTCATTTTTTAAATAATGCTCTGTAAGAGTGTGCATGTCGGTGCCACGACCAGTTGCCTTACGAGTAATCTCGTTTGCCTTGTCTTCACCGACTCTTTTTCTCCATTTAGCAAATTTTGCTCTATTATAATGACTCGTGACAGATGTGATAGAAACTAATTTTAGTAGTTCATCTTCATCTGGAACCGAGTAATAACGAACTCCATCAATAGTTTCTCTCTCCAATGGAGAAAGATCTACATCTACATGATTAAACATTACATACTCAAAGCGTGTTTAGTAATTAGATATTCTTTACAAAGACCTGAACGAACGATGTCTTCAAGACCAAATTCAATACATGAGAATGAAGGCATTTGCTGTAAGATATTCATAAAATCAAGGATACCATTTCTCTCTTTATCTCGTGTGAGATCAGATTGAGTAGCATCACCACAGAAGTGAATTTTTGTATCCTCTCCTACTCTTGTTATTATACTATCTAATTCGTGAAAATTCAAGTTTTGACATTCGTCAACAATAACAATAGCATTATCAAGAGTTGTACCTCTTATAAAAGATGTACTCCAAAAAGAAATAGTCTCCTGAGTTTTAAGATTGCCATAAAGCATCTCAAAATCAGCATCGGAGTTCATCTCAAACATATACTTTACCATATTCTTGTAAGGAATTTGATAAAGTGCGGATTTGTCCTCATGGTCGCCAGGTAGGAAACCAATTTCCCTAGTGGATACCAAAGAACGCACAATGTAAATTTTTTGGTATGGAGTTGTTTCGTCCAATACCTCTTTTATGGCATTATATAATGTGATAAAAGTTTTACCAGTACCTGCACAACCATATACGAAAAGATTCTTTCCTGCCTTATAATCATCAAACAACTTTCTCTGATTGTCAGTCAGTGGTTGTATGTCTGTGAGAAAATCATTGTTGATTGGTTTTTTCCGACGCATTTGTTTTGCCGAATGTCCAATCCCAATAATTGCACCTGCAGTTTTTCTTTTTCTTGGCATATTAGTCTAAAGTGAGTTTTTGGCGATTTTGACCTGTTTTTTGAGCTCTTCCTAAGATCTCATTCCAACCAGGTTTGGATTTTCTGAGTTTGTCTTTCCACTCTCCAACTTCTCCTACACCAGGCATCGTTGATGGATCAGACCAATCCCTTTTCCAATCGGGATTATCCTCACACCACTTAGACCATTCTGTGATACTCATTGCAACCTCTTTCTGTTCGCCAGTCTCTTTGTTAATTACAGGATAAGTAGCCATAAAAGTTTACAAGGTAGTTTTATTTAGACCCACTCCAATGCCTCTGCACAAGTTGGGAATTGTTCGGTAAATACTGTTTTACACTCATTAGCAATATCCATATGCTCTTTTTGAGTGCCATTTGCAGTTCTTAGTTCAATATAATGAATCCATGAACGACATGAACCTGTCATGTAGATTTTAGTCGGAGTTGCTAACGGGAGAACAAATCTCGCACATTCCTTCGCAATGCCCTCACGGATAAGTTCATTGTATAGATCAGTCGCCTGAACGAAATGCCTTTGAATAATTTTTTGAAGTTGTTCCTTCTGACTCTGCGAGATATCATCGATAGAATTTTGTCTATTTTTACTGTCCTGCCTCCTAAGTTCGGGTACAGGAATATTTGTTGCTAATAAATTAGCATCTGCATAGCGTTGTGAAAACTCTTGGAATGTAAAACTACGATGTCTTAAAATTTGTGCTGCAATACCTCTGGTAGTTTCAATTTCAAGCGTCATAAACGCTTGCTCAAATACAGACCAGTGGTTATGTTTGATGCAATATTTTAAAAGTCCAGCGTAATTAGGATTCTCTTGATTATTCGGATTTGATACTCTGGCAACATATGCCATGAGTTTTTCCGCGTCAGGTGTTGCCTGAATCAGGTTTACTGTCATCCTGTAGTCTTCTCAATTGTTTTAATTTAAGTTGTGCCTTTGCTCTCTTTTTTGCCCTACGCATATAAGAGAGTTCAGACTCAGTATACATTTCAGGGTTTTTTAACGCTTTCTTCACCAGTTTGATGGTGTCTTTTAGTCTCATAGTACCTTTTGTAAAAACTTACTAATTTTTCAGTATTGCTGTTTCCTTGCGAAATCCAGTCATGAGCACATTCGTAGATTGATTGTGCATGATAACCTTTACAACCATATTTAGTTAGTAGTAGTTTAAGGCACTCTTGTCTGAGTTTCATTTTTTGCGGTGTGTACCGCCAATCATCAGACATAACTTGACACACAATCATCATCCTTGACATAACAAGGTACACCTGCAGGGTCTAACCATTTGGTGTATTCAAAATCCTCGATAGCATAATCTAACTGGACTTGATTGTCACATAGGTACATATCCCTGTATCGATTAGTATACTCATCGACTTTTTGGATACGAAAATCAGGTTTTCCGTTAATCTCCAATGTACCACACTGGACATAACGATAGGGATACCTCTCAAGGATAACGGTAGGTTTCATGGTTTAGGTTTGAGATACTTCTCTATTTTACCAAATTCTAGCACATAAAACAAGCTCCTGTGAATACCCATTTGACGCAATTTGGCAATACGGTGTTTGCCATCAATCATGCGGTATTTCAAATTATGGGGATTAGGAGCATTTTTTGCGATAATGCCAGGATATGTAATTTCACAATCAATGTATCTTTTCTGATCTACAGTTTTCATGAAAAGTTCTCTAGACAGGTTCATGCCTTTCCAAGCAATTCTATCATGAGATATAATTTTTATTTTTTTATCTGTTAATAGGTGAAAGATGTCGGATAATTGGAGTATCATTGTTTCTCCGTTTATTCTCCAATCTCCATATAATGAGAGACTGCAAGAATGAACCCCATTAATCGGGATATCCGTCATCGTCGAATACTTCATCATAGTCGGTAGTTTTTTGAGGAAAATCACTAAGAACTTCCTGTTTTGTTGTATAAGCACTTATGTCAGAGTAAATTTCTGACTCAATCTCTTCAACAATGTTTTTTAGATCAAAAAGTAAAACTTTTAATTTTCCTTTGTTCATGATTATTCATTCAGTAGTTCACTAGACCTTCTATCTATGTTTGACATAGTTGAACTTGACTTAAAATATTTGTTTATAACTTCCAATTGATCATCATATCTAGCAATCTTATCAAGTTCAACTTGGATTGCCTCAGTAATATCTGAATGTTCTCCAATACCTGCTGGATGCTCTAGATATACCTCCACATTTGCTCTGTGTTTGGCAATTTCGCCTTGAGCATGTGCCAATACTGCTCTGAGCAGTTGTTCTCTCATATGAAGTGCCATAGATTTAGTAACTTTTTAACATTATAGTATAAAAAAAGAGGGGTGTAAACCCCCCTTGATGCCAATGATGGATCTGACCTTCAGATCTCTGTATTCCTCAATAGGAGTACTTCGCCGTAAATAAACGCGAGAAACACGGCACATCCTAGGGAGATTCCTCCGACAATGTATAGTGCTTCCATTGGTCTAACTCTTAGAGGCGAACTTGCGTTTCACCTTAATACCACGATACATTAGTTCATGGTTACGGTTTTGTTCTCTCTCTGCGAGAACTTTTGCTTTATATCCTTCGGCGTCGTATTTGACACCGCGATAGGTGATTTGAGTCATTTGCCTTCTCCTGAAGTAGTTGGGATTTTAGCCCCGTTCCTTCAGTCGTTTGCGTCCCATGTACATGTTAGACCCATTGTTTCAACTAGATGAACTTGATAGATTTCCATGACTTCAATCCTCTGTTGAGGTGTGAGGTCAGGATGTCTTTTTACGCGGTCAAGCTTTTCAGCAATATCCGCACAAGTTACACCTGCAACCAATAGTCCTACTAAATGTATCATAGGATGAACGCTCCGTTCCGCGACCTACTTGCGTCCCTTAAGGGATGAACGATATGTGCATTATAACACATTACTATGTATATGACCACTTATTGTAACATTTGGTAAAGTGAACCCTACAGACCAAAAAAATTCTGGGATTTTTTTTCCCGATTATCTGTAATTGGGGTTCGGTTTTCCCTCAGGGATTGAGTCTAAAACTTTCTCCCTTGGAAACCAACCGAGTTCACACAGTGCTGTAGTGTCAGCACATGTAACATCTCTCTCGCCTGGCGTGTGCTCCTTGACTGGTAGATTTGCTTGACCAAATGCCTCTGCTAGTTCTCTTACCGTAGTAGTTTCTCCTGTTCCAATATCAATAACTCCTGTGGTTGTGCTTGTCATTAAGTAACAAATTGCTCTAGCAACATCCTTCACATGAATCCAATCTCTTTTATGATTAGTAATATATTTTGCGGTCTTATCCTGTAGCATTCTGTAAAGCATGTCAGGTCTGCTATTCTCACCGTAGACGGTCTGAAATCTCATTCCTACACTATTAGGTGGTGCTTGTAGTTCATTGACCTTCTTGGTGATACCATAAGGGTTCTGCCACCACTCCTCGACTTGTGCCGAACTAGCATAGAGTAACCTAGTTCTATATTTCTTACAATATTCAAAAATAGGTTTAGATTTCTCTACATTATTCTCCCAAAATTTTTCTGGATTATCTATGCTGTCTCTAATAGCAGCAAACGCTGCTAGATGAATAATAACATCATAGGGTTGATCAAACATACCAATCTCAGACTGAAAATCCCCGACATCATCGGGGAAATCCATACCATCAACTGAGTATCCATAACCTGCATCATGTCTAAGGTGATCAAACACATAACTGCCAATGAATCCCTTATGACCCGTAACAAGGATCTTTGTCATTCTTTTTTCTTTCTTTTTGATGGTGGTTTAGGTTGAACACCCCAAAGAGAGGGTTTCCTATTACCTTTTGTAAATGCGATTGCCTTCAATCCCTTCTTGAGTTTGTCCCAATAGAAATTAAAGATATCACTTTGTTTTTGTGCCATCACAATGTCGTAGTGGATGACATCAGAATTGTCTGAAGTATATGATACTACAAACGAATTGGTAGGCAAAGAAGTGTCTTGTGACTTAGCAAAGTCACAATCTGTTTCATGGATATTGATCCAATATAATTCCTTTGCCTCCTTTTTCTCTTCAGGAGTCCATACTCTAGACCCTGTTGCCCCAGACGATATCGGGGTAGGCTTCTTTAACGACTGGGAAGCTGCATTTGTATTTTCTGCCAAGTTTTTTGTCCTTTGCTAAACATAATACTTCTGCTTCACCTGGATTTAAGGATTCAAGCAGTTGGATGAACAAGACCTCACGGCGAGTGCTCGTGAGTTCATAGTTACCTCCTTCAATGAAATTATACAGTGTTCTGTACTCAGATGCAAGTTTGCTCTGAGATTCCACTGTAGGGGAAGGATTTGGTTCAAATGGTACATCTCCATCAGGTAATGCACTCTTCAAACTCTCATCATAATTCCAGATAAGACAATAACGAAGTGCTTTAGAGTCATAGTCTCTAAGCAATTCAATCTTTTTATCTTTAGTCTTTGCCTTATGAACTGCGTCCAAGACTTCACTAACGAGAGGTTTAGGTGGTAATTTTGCCATAATTAAGTTTCAAAAGTTAAATGTCGTCTTCTACATCCTCATTTTCATTCAAAAACCGAAATGCAATTAGAGAGTCAGGAAGAATATTTCCATCTTCATCATACATTTCAGGATGAGTTGGAGGATTAATGTTAGGTCTGTCGTGATGATAAAACATGTACTCTCTGAGCACCCATCCTAACATTACAGACAAAATTGCTGTCAGGATAACAAAAAAAGATCCGAAGACCAAAGATACTGCTAACATTGTTTTTCTCTATAGGGTTATTTTAGGATTTAAAAATGCCCCTCCATGCTAATTAATTTTATTTAGCTAGCGAGTTTGCGTTCTTTAAAAAAGGAGGCAACTTCAAGAGACCCTCCTACATGTACTCTTCCCTCTTCGGGAATGTCCACAACCACTTGAGGGAATTGAAAGGAATTAAATTCCTGATTGAATTCCTCAATCGTAAAGTGTTCGTCCAAAGTATACACTCTGTAAGTTTGTTTTGTCAACTCCAAGAGTTGCTTAACTTTGTCACAATAATCGCAACCATCCATTGAGTAGACAGTAAAGTTCATAGTGCTCTAGAAATATGAAAAATTATTTATAGGAATGTAGGTTCTCCATCTTGACCTCCATACACAACTATATTAACATCCCTTAGATCTTCTGGAGCAGGAATGCCGTTATATATTGTAACACCAAATCCCGTAATTGTCCTGTCGTATACGGTAGCATCAACTAAACCGCCAGGAAAATTGTTTGTGCCTCTACCGTTGATGACCACCGCATAGTTATTATCATTCATTGCGTCAGCAAAGTTTACTTGGTAAACACCTGTAGATTGCTGTTCAATGGAACTAACATTGTGTGATCTATCACCAGGCACATAGTCACTGTTACCTACACCTAAGTTAGTGTTCATATACCATGCAGTAGCACGACCCTCAAACATTTGAGTGTGTGTGCATGTCTTTAGACCTGCCTTATTTTTATACTCTCCTACTCTCAAGACTTTATGGAAGTCACTGTTGAATACTTGAATGGAGTTACCCATACTACCCATAGTAGTTCCAACTCCAACACCATAGTAGAATAACTGAGGTGTCTCTTCAGTAACTGATATCTCTGTATAAGATCCAGTCACAGTAACACCTTGAGTCATCTTAGCGGGACTTGTAGTACCAAACCCTACTGGATCACCTGACGCTGCATAATAAAATTCAAGAGGATAATTTCCCTGCTGTGCAGCATTTTCAAATCTATATGTTTGTCCTACCTCAAACCTTAAGTAAGGTGACTCAAAACCTTGAATGTTGATTGATCTATCAGATCCAACACCAATATATCTGTGATCTGTTGTCTTAGTACCGAGAGTAACAGGTAAAGGTAAGAAGTTTCCTTTGTGCTCAGTGTAGAGACTCTTAGATGTCTCTGCAGCACCTGTTAAGGTAGAGAATGACGCTGCCTGTGCAAAGTTAGCATTGAGTGCATTAGAAGCGATTCCTGCGTTGTCTGCGAAGGTAGCAACACCTGCAAGGTTTGCAAAGGTAGCAACTCCACAGATGTCAGCATGAGGAACCTTCTGAACTGATACGGTTGTGATACCAGAAGATACTGGAGTAACATCAATGCTTTGTGCAAAGTTAACAGTGATACCTGTTCCTACAAAACTTCCACCATTTTGAATACCAATACCATTACCTGTAGCAACGATACCAGTGAGTTGACTACCATCACCAAAGAATTTGTCGGTGGTTCTGATAGGATTGTTAGTAAAGATATCAAAGTCACTCGTAATACCTGACGCTACACTAGCAGTGGCAGAGTTACCTGTACACTGATCAGCAACTCCAGCAGTATCAGCACGAGTTACAGCAACACCAACGGCAAGAGAGTTAGCAGTTGTAGCAACGGTCGCTACACCAGCAACAGATGCGAAGTCTGCAGTAGTTGCACTAGGAATTGTACCAGCAGTAATTGTGGCAACACCAGCAGATACTGTAGTAATATTAAACTCTGATCCAAAGTCGATAGTAGCAGCAACACCAACTTGAGATCCATTACTGGTAATACTAACACCAGATCCAGCAGCGATCACACCAGTGATAGCAGATCCATCACCAGCAAACGCTGTGGCAGTGATGACACCAGTAGTGTTGACACTTCCATCAGTTCCTACACCAGCAAACTGAAGTTCGATAGGTCTAGTGTATGCAGCAAATGCTACATCAGTTCTAGATGCTCTAGTAATTAAAGTTTGACCACTAGCAATACCAATATTATCAATCGTTAAATCTTGTAATGGTTGTAGTCTCTGTCCAAACACAAAGAAATCTGCAACACCAAAGGTGCTAGTGTCACCTTCGGCAATACCGACGGAGACTGCAGCAGTTTGATCCGAGTTCCTATTTGATACATGAATAGTTGCTACACCATCATACTTTGATGTAAATAATCCTACATTATCATTAATCTGAGGGAAAGCAGTGCTACTAATATATGAATTTCTTCTACCTAAATTTTTCTGAACATCTGCATTGACATTACCATATGCTTTGTTAGCGATGACAGTAAAACTTACGCCAGGTTCAGATGAGGAAACATATACTGCGTCACCTGGTTTTAAGGTAACATCATCATACATGTCATTGCCACCAACTTTCATTGGAATACCATAGGCAATGTAATCTGAGTCTAGGTTACCAGCATAGACACCGCTTAATTTTGCACTATTGCCGTGAGTAACAGATACATTAAGTCTAGCAAGATCAGCAGCGTCGCCACCATCTATGG
>CESQ01039269.1_pt1 | contig 27876 bp, 30 predicted proteins | sample 361401 | NCBI WGS metagenome assembly CESQ01 (sample SAMEA2622119, study PRJEB7988) | marine metagenome | isolation source: saline water (ENVO:00002010), including | reverse complement strand
GCGAATACCTCGGGCAGGACTAGGAAGGTGATCGCTGAGCTGCCCCCGCTCACCGCTCCCAGGGGGTCGGGGGATACCGAGAACACCGCCATCATCACGGTTAGTCCGGCGATGATGCTGATGCTGTTGTTCGCAAGGCACATGGTGGCTGCGTTGAGGGTTGTGTCCTCGTCCTTCCTCATGTAGACGGAGTATGTGATCGCCATCCCCATTCCCGCTGAGCAGGACCAGGCAGACTGCGATAGCCCGTTGATCCAGGTCTCGGGCTGGACCAGGTACTCCGGCTGGATGCTGAACATGTAGATGAACCCGTCAAGGGTACCGTCCTTGACGTCCATCACGAATGACAGGAACAGGGCCGCGAAAAGTAGGACGAATAGGGAGACCATCAGGGTGACGTTTGCCTTCTCTATCGCCTTTGCTCCCCCCCAGATAGCCCCTAGTGTGATGATGACTGTGATCATCTGGAAGAAGATGACCTGTTCGGGCGACTGGAGGAACGAGTTCCACACCTCGATGGTGTCCACCTCCTGTGAGAGGCCCCCCCTGATTGCTATCTGGAAGTAGTTCAGGCACCATCCGGTTACCACTGCGTAGTAGAATCCTATTGCGCAGTTTATCCATGCCGTCCACAGGCCCATCCATGCGAACCTCCTGCCAGCGAAGATCCGGAATGTTCCGACGGTGCCGACCCTGCTTCTCTTCCCCAATGCGAACTCGGCGATAATCAGTGGAACCGACCATAGGAACAGGAAAATCAACCATGGGACGAGGAACGATCCCCCCCCATTGGCACCGACCATCCGAGGGAACCTCCAGATGTTGCCAGTGCCGATGGCAGCCCCTATGGTTGCGAAAATAAGACCGAGCCTGCCACTGAACTGGTCGCTTGACTTCTCCGACTTAGTATCCAAAATAACCCCTCATTCGCCCCTTCCGGGTTTGATTACTTCGGGCATTGGTTCTTCTTCGAGTGGCATCCCTAGGATCCTCTCTTCCTCGGAGAACATCTCCCTGAGGGTGAAGCCAAGACCGCCCCAAACGAACGTGGCGATTACCAGGAACATCAAGATGCTGAGGATCGCGTCTCCAAAGCCAGCCCTGTATGGGATTGACAATTCGTAGTAGTTGCCGCCTTCCTCCACGGTTGGGTAGGAGAATGGGAAAGCGCCGTTGGTCGTCCCAAGCATGGCCTTGTACTGGATCTTCCCCACTGAGGTGTCGGGCAGTGGCACTAGTCCGACTAGGTGAGTCCCATTTGATCCGTCGAGGAGAGTGCATTGCTCCGAAGTCTCGCTAAATCCTGACTTCTGCCACGGGACCTCGACCCAGTCAGTCGGGCCGAAGTCGTTCTGTTGCCTTGTTGGTTCTACGAAGCGCCACATCAGGTGCGACCTCTCGACATCTGGGGTGAACGGGAACAGCGGGTCGAGGCACAGTCCGACGGGGATGTCGCCCTTGGAGGGGACATCCACATCCATTGGCTCCTGCAACCACTGTGTGGCGGTTGTGTTTTGGATTCCCACTACTGCCCTGTACTGTGGGTCGTCTGCCATCTCGACCATGTAGAACGGGACGCCCAGGTTTCTGACTGAGATGTGGGCGATGTCCTCCGGGAACTCGTGGAACGCGTTTCCGATTTCCATCGTATAGCAGTACGAGTTATGGACTCCATAGTGCCAGTCGCAGAAGTCCCCCGTGGTGGGATAGAGATCGGATGACTGCATCGCAGCGTAGTCCGTCATCTGCCCCATCATCTGACCGTGATAGACAAGGTACTCGTCATCGGGAGTGTAGCAGTCCGAGCAGTGCCCCCATGGCCAGAGTACGAGTTCGGAGTAGGAGTGCCATGTCAAAGTAGACTTGAAGTCCGAGGCAGAGTCCCCGTCGTCGTCGTTCATCTCGGTCATGTCCTGAATGAATTTCGTCTCGGGCTCGCTGTTTCCGCCCATCCAGTCCTCGTCCACGATGCCGTCCGCATCGTCGTCCTTTCCGTCTACGTGATCCTCGTTGAGACGTCCGTCTTCATCTTGGTCGACCGTATCCACAGGGCCGTTGTAAACGTCGTTGTTTGGCCCATCTGCATAGCAGAATCCAGGGAATAGTGGTCCTGTAGCACCGAGTGGTGCTCCCCACTCGAACTGGTAGTTTCTGTTCAGGTCGACGCCGTCGCAGCCCGGGTCGACGGCTTCGTCGACATCTGGGATGGGGGTGATGCCGGTATGGGTGTTGTCGCGTAGATTCTTACGCCAACCGCTCCGATAACAGTTCTCCCATGCAGTCTCCCCGCAGTACTCCTCCCTGTCGTACCTGTTTCCATCCGTGTTTAGCATTGGGATGAGGTATATCTCCCGGGTATTGACCATGTCCGTGATGAACTGCTCGCTGAAGTCCTCGTCGACCCCGAGATCGCCGGGGCCACAGGGGTTTCCATCGTTATTGCTGTCCTGGAATGACGCGTTGAGGCTCAAGCAGTCCCCGTCGTTGTCGATCCCATCCCAGCCATCCTCGTCAATTAGCCCGTCACCGTCGTTGTCTATCCCGGCCTTGCCGTAATAGTAGGCCAATGTTTCCAGGAAGAACATCGGAACCTGCACCGACATCCACTCTCTAGCGTGGTGGTTCCCCACCAGCATCACGTCGGGCCTGTCCTCGTAGTTTCCGTCGTCCCCTACGAAATCGTTGTACTCGCCCCCACGGACGTCGGCTGTAATCTTCATCCACGGACTGGGGTGGTTGTAGTACCAGCCCTCATAGTCGGTCACGCTGGTAAACTCCCCTCTGGCGTTCAACCCTCCCAGGAGGCCCTCGTGGAACTGGAGGAAATCGGGATAGTAGGCAGCTAGAGTCTGCATCCTCTGTTTCATAGAGAAGTAATCGTGATACTCTCTGAACTGGAGTTGCGCCTCGTCGCCGTGAGGCCCCCATGGGAAGATCTGTTGCGCATACTCTGTCGACCAGATGTCTTCAGGAGCCGTGCCGGTTTCTGACACCTGCGCCACTGTAATTGGTGCTAGGGCAACGGGAGAGAGCATGCTGAGGAGGAAGGGGAGGAGCATGGCGGCTACTGGTGCGCCCGGGTTTGAAGTCGGCTTTCTTCCCGGAACGGAAGCGTCCTGACTAGTCATGCTGCTTTTTGCGGAGAAACCCTAGGTATTGAATCGCACGGACAGCGGTCCGGAGGACCGGGATGTCTTTTTGGTGTGGACCTCTTCGGAAAAATATGGCAATAGGGGATGAAATCGCTGGGAACTTGTCCGGTGACGAGATGTTGTACGGCTTCTCCACACTTGGATTAGTTTTCCTTGCAACCCTAGTAGGGGCTTCCGTAACCGCAGGATTACTATCCAGAAGGGTTCTTTTCCCACGAATAATGGACCTTTTGTCGAAGACTGACAGGATTGACGGTAAGACTCTGTTCGCACCGAAATCCCTGGGTTGGATGATCGGCTTGCTGGCAATGTGGCAGTCTGTGGACTGGATTCTGGGGAACGTGAGTGCAGCGGAAGGCGAGCACATCTGGAACAACTCATTGATGCATGACTTTGGGCAGATTTGCAGGGCCGGATTCGTAATCCTAATGCTAATCGCAGCCTACAGGCTGGTCGATTACTTGGATGCGTTCATCGTTGTCGAAGGGGACAACATGGCAGCACGGAGGTCGCTTGCCAGCGTCGCCGAGGCCGTTGGAAGATTGGCTGTTGCAATTGGTGGGATCTTCGTTTTGGCGGGGCTAGTCGGATTGAATCTAAATGGCATGATCGCGGGCCTTGGAATAACCGGTTTGGCACTAGCACTCGCAGCAAAGGACTCAGTGGCAAACATATTCGGTGCTATTTCCATAATTATCGACCAGCCTTTCAATGTCGGGGACTGGATAATCGTAGAGGGTGTTGAGGGCGAGGTGATCAGCATTGGCCTTAGGACCACGATGATCAGAACTGGTAATGACACGATTGTCACAATGCCTAATTCCAATATCACAAACTCTCCTGTGGAGAACTTCACAATGAGGAGATTCAGGAGGATCAGGCCATCGTTTGAGTTCGAGGAGGACAGTGATCAGTCTGCTCTGAAGAAGTTCTGCGATTCCCTATGTGAGCAGGTACTTGCCGACCCCAGGTCGACCAAGGCAGAGGATTCTTGGGTTAAGATCACAAACAGCCAACCTCCAAAGATCATAGTTTCTTGCAACTTCTACTGCGAGTCTAGTTCCAATATACAGAGGGAGTTTACCGAGGATATTCTGCTAATGGGAAGGGCTAGTGGAGTGGAATGCGGATTGAGTTTCCATGAGCCCAGGCGCAGAGCCAAACTCTAGGTGTTCGAGTTGGCAAAGCTAATCCTTATTCGCCATGGCCAATCTGTTTGGAATGCGGAAAACAGGTTCACAGGCTGGACTGATGTTGATCTGTCTGACAAGGGAGTGGTGGAGGCCGAGGAAGCCGGTAATGAACTCAGTAACCAAGTGATTGACGTCGTTCACACAAGCGATTTGATTCGGGCAAAGAGGACTGCTGATATCGTGATGCAGAAAAATGTCTGCTCGGATGACGCGGTGACTAAGTCTGACTGGAGGCTTAACGAGAGGAATTACGGGGCGCTACAGGGATTGAACAAGGCAGAGACTGCTGAAGAGCATGGGGCGGAGCAGGTCCAAATTTGGAGAAGGTCATTCGATGTGGCACCTCCCGAGGGAGAGAGTCTGAAGATGACCGCGGAGAGGACCATTCCCTACTTCGAAGAGGAAATACTTCCGGATCTCGAGTCGGGCGCGAATGTCCTGGTATCCGCACATGGAAACTCCCTCAGGTCGATCGTGATGCACATTGAAGGAATCACGCCCGAGGACATTGTTTCGTTCGAGATCCAGACTGGGGTGCCCAGGCACTACGACTTCTCGGATGGGGAAATCAGTCTAGTCGGTTGAATGGAATCTCTGGAGAGGGGGACATCCTGCGATATGTTCGCATCAGGGCCACGCCGGCAATGAAACATGCCGATGGCATGACCAAATCTTGCATCGAAAGCGGGTAGGACCCGAGCAAAGTGGAGATCCCGAAAAGCCCGGACATTATCGAGAGTGCTCCGACAGTACGGTTGTTGAACATCTTCTTCTGGAAACTAGGGATATACTCGATCAGTCCTACTGAGGGTTGGGGGGCTCCTGATTGGTTGGATGTTGCCTCGATTACGTCCAGAAGACACTGCTCGTACTCCCATATCGCTAGTCCGCCCCTGTGGGAGTAAAACACGCTATCAGACGACCACTTGCCTGGGGCGGTTTCTCTCCATCCATCGATTAGCGATAGCCTTAGCCCGATCACGTCAATTCTCGTACCAGAGCTATAGTGCAGCCTAGATAGATCGTGGACCAGAGAGGCGAGGTCCCTGACCGCAGGGAACCCACAATCTACTGGATGCATGGCATCGGATAGTCTCGGCCTGCCAATCCTGATAGTGTCGCCTCTGAAATCATCCAGCCTAACATCCCCTATCGATAGCATGCAATCCGAATCCCTCGAGTAAGGTACCCTCCAGATGGAGCGGGCCCGGAGAGCCTCCTCAATTCCAGCCAATCTAGCGTTCCACCTCTTCGGGTCCGGGGGGGTGACCCTGGTTTCCCCGACGTGGGTGTGAAGGGCTCCGAGCCTCCTACCGCATTCCCTGAGGATTTCGTTCGCTGTGTCCTTGTTTTCATTCTCCAGGGCTTCTGAGAGCGCCTCCCTGGAATTTGTTTTCGCGCTCTCTTCCTTCCTGATCAGGATTATATCGGCACCATTCCAAGAGTACCCTCCGCATGGCAAATCACAGGATTCTGAGTATGAATTCACACGCTTCCTGAGTAAGCCATCAGACCCCCAGGGGAGGAATTCTGCTACCCATTCCGAGTCTGAACTGAGTTGAGCGATTGGGCCTCTGTGATTCTCGGAGATTGAGATTCTTCCAACGGAGCTTGGATCGGGGACCTCACCCCAAGCACTCAGATCTGAGGTGATCTCTGTCCAGTCTAGCTCTGCCCCCAAATTGGAAGGAGCGATCATGGAGCAAGATAGCGCAGATAGCGGGCCCCTACCGGTGAATTCCATGACCTCGAAGCCACGTGGGGCGATATCGCTGTTCTCAATCCGGTGAAGGGCCGCGGGCCTCCAAGATTCAACCCCCTCCGACATCTCCTCTCGGGACTAGGAAAGGGTCCGAGTCTTCATTGAATCGGTCTGCGAAGGCTTGAATCGTGACAGCCCAAGCGAATGCTGTGGAGCAGAGCAGCCCTGAAATCCCTATTGCGGTCGACATGGATGGGACCCTTATCCTTACCGACATGAGCTGGGTCAGCATCAAGAGGGTAATCCTGAGGCGTCCTTGGACCATATTCGGAATGCTGGCGAAGGAGTTCACAGGAAGGCGGGCCCAATGGAAAAGGGACTTGGCGGAGAGGTTGAATTTCGACCCTGCTGAATTGGAATATCACAAGGAGTTCCTCGATTGGATCACTGGCGAGAGGGCAAAGGGCAGGACGTTGATTCTCGCCACTGCATCTGATAGGATAATCGCGGAGCAGGTTGCTGGCCACGTTGGGCTATTCTCGGATGTTATGGCTTCTGACTCGTCATTCAACCTAAGGGGGGGGAAGAAGGCCGAGGCCCTGGTGTCCAGGTTCGGCGAGCGGGGCTTCGCATATGCGGGAAACAGCAAGCATGACTTGCCGGTTTGGGAACACGCCGGAGAGGTGATTGTTGTCAATCCAGAAAGGGGGCTTCTTGACAAGGTAGGGGATTCGGCGGACATTATTTTCGAATAGGGCATTTCTGGTTAGTTGTCTTAACGTCAATACTCCCCCGAGCAAATATGGCAAGGAGGGGGCGGCGCCTTGGTAGAGTGCTCGACAATGTGGCAAAGCGCCTTCTGAAGTACAGGGTCTTCTCGATTCCTGCACGTTTTGCGTCTAACTCCTGGTTGGCTTGGAGTTTCGTCTCAAGAATGGACAGAGTCCGTACGCGTAGGAAGCGCGATAGGATTTCCAGTGAAGATCTGCCTCAGCATGTCTCCATCATAATGGACGGGAATCGCAGGTTCGCTTGGAGCCTGAGCCTGGGGACGGAGATCGGGCACAGGCATGGGAAAGAGAAGTTGAGGGAAGTGATGGATTGGGTACTCGAGATGGGGATCCCCTACCTCACGGTATACGCGCTCTCTACAGAGAACCTTTCCAGTAGGGACCCGGACGAACTGGAGGCTTTGTTCGATTTGTACGAAGCGGGCCTGGATGAGATCGCGGAAGATGAACGGATCCACTCCAAGGAGGTCAAGGTGAGGGTAGTAGGTAGGACCGAGGAGCTCCCCGATAGGGTCAATCGGGCAATTGAAAACGCTCAAGAGAGGACTGGTCAATACTCCAAATTCACATTCACTGTGTGCCTTGCATATGGGGGCAGGGAGGAGATAGTCGATGCAGTGAAGGGGATTGCTTCTGATCATGCCTCGGGGAGCCTGGCTCTGGAGAGTATCGATACGTCTGAGATTTCAAATCGCCTTTACGATGCGGATATCCCGGATCCGGATTTGGTGATCAGAACAAGTGGGGAAGAGCGGGTCTCAAACTTTCTTCTTTGGCAGATTGCATATTCCGAGTTATACTTCACCGACGTTCACTGGCCTTCATTCTCGAAATCTGATCTGTATGGTGCTATCGAAACCTATCAGATGAGGAGGAGGAGATACGGTGAGTGATGGTTTTCGGAACCCATCCCTTGCTGTGGATGCTGTTTGTCTCAGGAATGATGGAGAGGAGGTTCTCCTGATCAGAAGAGGGAACCCGCCTTGGAAAGGGAGGCTTGCGTTCCCCGGGGGTTTCGTCGACTATGGCGAGGACCCCGAGGTCGCAGCACTAAGGGAGCTTCTGGAGGAGACGGGGGTAGAAGGTAGAAATCCACAGCTGTACGCAGTGAAAGGCAGCCCAGATAGGGACCCCAGGAAACACATAGTCTCAATCTTCTACATGATCAGTGTTGAGGGGGAATCTGAGCCTGAGGCTGGAGATGATGCCTCAGAGGCAGAATGGGTCAGGCTTGGCAGTATCGCATCGGAAGATATAGCGGGAGACCACTTCGAAATTATCGAGCGGCTTCGCAATTAAACCTAAACACGGGACCTCTTGGCAGATATATGAGCAGGAAACTGAAGATCGATACTGGGGAGCCGAAACTAGGCCCCTATACACCTGGAATATGCGTCAAAGACCACATCTGGCTATCCGGCCAAATTGCAGTTGACTGGGGTGATGACATAGAGTCTCAAACATCCGGGGTTCTTGCTAAGATCGATGACTTGCTGGCTGCGGCAAACAGCTCCAAGGCTGACCTTGTCAAGGTGACAATCCTGATGACGGACATTGATTTCTATTCGAAGATTAACGAGATCTATTCGGATTGGCTTACTGAAACGATCCCTCCCGCCAGAGCTGCCTACGAGGTCCCAAAACTCCCGGGCGGGGCACTAGTGGAGATTGTTTGTGAGGCATTCAGGAATTCGGCAGATTTCGATACAGATTTCACCGCAGAACTTGAGGAGGCCCTGGTATAGGGGCTCTGGCCACGGGACACGTGAATAGGGCTGCTCCACTATTCACCCCTGTTCTGATTATTGGCTGTGTAATCACGCTGGTCGGTTTTTCCGTTAGGGCATCCTACGGGGTTTTCCAAATCCCAATTGCCGATGATTTCGGCTGGGGGCGAACTGAGTTCAGCCTGGCAATTGCTATCCAGAACCTGGCATGGGGATTCGGTCAACCTATTTTCGGGGCCCTTGCTGAGAAGATCGGAGACCGGAGAGCGATAGTGATCGGGGCCATCCTGTATTCGCTGGGTTTGATCCTGACCGCTGGTTCAACCACTCCGATTGAACACCAGTTTTACTCCATACTCGTTGGTTTTGGAATCGCTGGAACCGGTTTCGGGGTTATCTTAGCGGTTGTCGGGAGAGCGAGTGCGGACGAGCATCGTTCCATGAGTCTGGCTATCGCCACGGCGGCTGGCTCATTGGGCCAGGTCGTCGGGCCGCCCGTTGCCGTGGCACTCCTATCCAGGATGGTGTGGCAATCCGTTTTCCTGGTATTCGCTGTATTCGTCATTTCCACGATCCTACTACTTCCGTTCATGCGGGTTGGCCCTGCTGCTAGCAAGGATGAGCTGGAGGAGAGCATGGGGGAGATCCTGAAATTAGCTTTCAAAGACCCTTCTTTCTCAATGATTTTCGTCGGTTTCTTCTCGTGCGGATATCAGCTTGCTTTCATCACCGCACACTTTCCAGCATTGGTCACAGAAATGAGTTCCCCGATCGATTCCAGGGGATGGTGTGGCGATCTCGGTATCGAGACTACGGCGGCATTGGGGGGATTCGCTATTTCCGTGATCGGCTTCTCCAACATTATCGGGACTCTGGTGGCTGGATGGGCGGGCAACAGGTTTGGGAAGAAATGGCTATTGTCGGGTATCTACGCAGGGAGATCGGTAGCAGCGGCCGCCTTCATAATGACTCCTGTTTCCGCTAACTCGGTACTGATATTCTCCTTCGCCATGGGATTCCTATGGCTTGCTACGGTCCCCCTAACCAGTGGGCTTGTGGCTCACATATACGGCCTTAGATACATGGGGACACTCTATGGGATCGTTTTCTTCTCCCATCAGTTGGGCAGCTTCATCGGAGTATGGCTTGGAGGGGTTTTGTACGACTCATATGGGACCTATACGATGGTCTGGTGGGTTGGAGTGGCAGCGGGGGTATTCTCGGCACTGATTCATATTCCGATAAAAGAGGAGTCCCGAATAAGAGAGTCCGTCGCTTAATGAAGAACTGAGAAAACTAGTGTCAAGAACACTTAGTAATGCCATCGTTGGGGTTCGGCCATGACTGTGTTCAAGGCATATGACATCAGGGGAATTGCAGGGGAACAGCTAGACGAGGATTTCTCGGAGAGATTGGGTAAGGCGATAGCGACCCACATGGATGCGAAGGCCGTTTCTGTAGTAAGGGACATCCGTGAATCCAGCCCGAGCTATCACGAGGCTTTCGTAAGCGGACTTAGGTCGGCTGGTGCTGATGTCGTCGATCTGGGAATATCCACTACTGGGGTGCTATACAGGTCCACGGTTGACCTTCCGGTCGATGTAGCAGTAGCGATTACGGCTAGCCACAATCCTCCTGAGTACAATGGTTTCAAGATCTGTCAGGGAAAAATTCCTCTAGGTGGAGAGGGCTTACAAGATGTCAGGAGAACCTTCGAGGCGGGCGAGTTCAGAACCGGTGCCGGTGATTATCGGAGTATGGAAGAGTACGAGGACTCCTACATCGATTCGATAGTAGAGAGTGTCGGGATGCTCTCGAGAAGGGTGAAGATGGTTCTGGATTGTGGAAATGCTGTTCCTGGTCCATTGGCACTTAGAGCCCTTGAGATTCTAGGGGTTGAAGTAATCCCAATCTACTGTGACTGGGATAATTCGTTCCCAAACCATCCCCCGGACCCGACGAGGAAGGAGAACATGGTTGACCTCGGCAAGGCAGTGGTCGAAAACGGTGCAGAGTTCGGCATTGGGATGGATGGCGACGGCGATCGCTTGGGAGTAGTTGACCAGAATGGGAAATTCATTCACCCTGACAGACTAATGGGCATCTTTCTCAAAGATGTGCTGGAGAATCTTGATCAAGAAGCCTCTGAGGAGGAGAGGACCATCTTCTTCGATGTCAAGTGTAGCATGGCCCTTGAGGAGGCGATCCTCGGATTCGGAGGAATTCCCAAGATGGTCAGGACAGGTCATACCTTCATGAAATTGGAGTTGAGAGAGAATCCGGGTTCACCAATGGCAGGGGAGATGTCTGGGCACTTCTTCATGAATGACCACTGGGATGGTTTTGATGATGCCATATACAACGCAGCTAGACTTCTGGAGATAGTGAGCAGGGATCCTGCTCCTGAAGAGGGAGGTGTCGAATTCTCGGAGAGGTTTGCATTCATGCCCGAGTACCCATCCACCGATGAGGGCAAGGTGCCCTTGGTAGGCGATAGGGAAGAGGTGATGGCGGCCGTTAAGGAGGCGTATTCGGATATGGAAATGTCAGAGGTCGATGGTGTCAGAGTCAGATATGAGCGAGGGTGGTTCCTCTGTCGTCCGAGTAACACAGAACCGATCCTGGTGATGAGGGCAGAGGCAAAGGACCAAACCTCATTGGATGAGATTCTGGCCGATATAGAATCCAGGATAGGGAATGTTGCAGACATTAGCAAGCTAAAATGAGGGTTCGAGCGTCGATCTTGTTATCCACCGATTCTCTTATCCCAGCATCTTAGGTGGGCGCTTCGCTGCCACTGTAGCTTAGCCTGGTAGAGCGTCTGATTCGTAATCAGAAGGCCGAGAGTTCGAATCTCCCCAGTGGCTCCATCTGAGGTCGATTACAGGCTCGTCAAATCGCCGCCAAACTTCGCATAGGAGTCTTTCAGAGAAGCTATGACGGGCATGGGTTCGCCAGAGAGGAAGCTCATTGTCGAGCCGCCCCCGGTACTATTGTGAGAAACTAGAGATGACACCCCTCTGCTGTTCACCAAGGCACTTGTGTGTCCCCCTCCAATGATCGTCATTGCTTCGGTTTCAGTGCACATGTTTAGTATCTCGATTGTGCCGAAGGCAAATTCTGGAAGTTCGAAGTAAGAGGCTGGGCCGTTCCAAAGGATGCACCCAGCGTTCTCAACTAGTGGCTTGAGGGACCTAAGTGTCTCTATCCCGACATCGTAAATCGGGTCTTCGGTGGGTAGCTCATCGATGGAAAGTTGGCTTCTACTTCCATTTGACTCGACAGCAACGTCGACGGGGAGAAATGCTTTCTCTGGGTGTTCCGATAGTATCCTCTCGGACATTTCCCAAGCTAGTTCGAAATCGTCCCCGAGCGTGTTTCGAATGAACTCCCTGTTTCTCTCCCCGATATCATTGCCATCGATCCATAGCATCAGGTTGCCGGTTACTCCGACAAATGCTATTCTGTCTACTTGCCCCTTGGATATGAGGTTCAAAGCCACCCTGACCGAATCGTCGCATTTTGCCCCACCGAGGATTGCAAGATACGGGTTGGGGGGATCATTCAATGCCATCCTTAGACTGCTGATCTCCTTCTCCATAAGGGTCCCTGCGATACACGGCAGTGAGTTGGTGAATCCCGTGAGCGTCGGGGAACGACGGTGCGCTGCTGCGAATGCATCGGTGACGAATATGTCTGCAACTGAGGAAAGCCTGGATACGATGCCCGTATCTTCAGTGTCCTGGTTTGAGCTGTACTTAACGCCGTATTCTTCCTGATTCGCCCTGACGTTGTCCAGGAATACTATGTCTCCCTCCGACATGTTCTCGATCCCCTCGATGGCTTCATCGCCACATACGTCGGGAACGAATTTAATCGGCCTCTCCAGTATCTCGGAGAGTCGCTCGCAGTGCTTTGACATGTTTGTGAAGTCTGATTTCCCTGGTCTCGACTGGTGTGCAAGGATAACCACCTTTGATGCCTGGAGGGCATCCAGAGTAGGGACCAAACCCCTTATCCTTCCATCATCGAGCAACCTTCCGGTAGAAGGCTCAAGAGGGGAGTTGACGTCGACTCTGTAGAGAACGGTTCTCCCTTTTAGGTCAACGTCTTCGAGGGTGAGGACCCCTTCCACGCACTATCCACAGGGGGGGTGGTTTTGGCCGTTGTGTATGATTTTCTGGTTCATTTTGACCCAAAAATCCTTTCTGTCATGGCAATTCAAGGCCAAATGTGGAATGGGACACATCTACTCTAGTCGGGCCCGATGGGGAAGACTGGAGAGTCCCTGTCTCCGAGCTAGAGGACAGGCAGGCAAGGCTGTCGGTTGCCCTAGCAGAAGAGGGTTTCGAGTCTGCTTACATCGAGGACCCGGTTGAGTTGTATTGGCTCACGGGCGGACGTCAGAACTCCGCATTTCTGATCGGGGCCGAGGGTACTGAGATAGAAGCGCGGCACCTGGTTCGCAGATCGGTTTCGAGGGCCTCATTCGAAGGGGGTGCGGATGACTGCCCCCACCTGACAGAGAAGCATCCGAGGATGGGAGAACTGTCTGGCATGCTGGCAAAGTTCGGATGCGTCCAGAAGCCAGCGATGACGGGGGCAAAGGTACCTCAGAGCCGATGGAGTTTCATTAACGGGAAGATGGAAGGTCTGGAGGGATTATCTCGAGATTGCACGAATACCCTGTACAAAATGAGGGAGGTGAAATCCGAATGGGAATTATCCATGATCAGGGAGAGTGGCGAGATCAACCACTCCATGTTCGAGTCGATTCGCGATTTTGGCGGTACTGGGAAGACCGAGTTGGAGATGGCCGGAGTGGCAGAGGATGTCAGCAGGGCTTCTGGCTTCGGGGGTTCGATTAGGATGAGGAAGTGGCCGATGGACTGCGACAGGGTAGTTATCGCTGCGGGAAGGTCGGGCAGGGTTCCCTCGTTCTTCGATTCGGCCGTTGGGGGCGTCGGAGGGAGCCCTATCTCCCCCCTTGGGGCTGGATTCTCCAAGGTCAAGGAGGGAGAGCCTGTGCTGATTGACATCGTTCACGTCCACAGGGGGTATGTTTCTGACTGTACCAGGATGTTCCATTCTGGACATCTTGGAGAGGAATGGAAGGATAGGCTGGATGACATGATAGAGATCGGTGCAATCGTCAGGAGAAGCTTGGCCGGGGGAGAGGCCTGCTCCAGCGCCTGGATAGCGGGCAGGGAAGCTGCTGAGGAGATGGGGCATGGCGATAATCTGATGGGAGTTAGCCCTGAGCAGGCTAGTTTCCTCGGCCATTCGGTCGGATTGGAGCTTGATGAGACCCCAGTAGTCGCGGAGGGCTTCGATCGCCCACTGGAATTGGGGGGGACCATGGCAATAGAGCCGAAGGTGATTCACGAGGAGGGCGCAATTGGGATCGAGGACACCTGGTCTAGGACAGCGGAGGGAATGGAATGCCTCACCTCTGGAGATAGGTTGCCTAGTTTGATTCAGTGGTAGACATGAGTGAGGCCTCGAGTGCGATCCATCGAACAGTGGCCAGGACCCTGAGGAAGCGGAAAGACCCCCATGGGAAGTCGATTACCGATCCAGCGGTTCTGAAGGGAGTTGAGATTGATGATGCTGGGATCGTAGAGCTCTGGATCAGGCCCAGCAACCCGCATTGTCCTTGTTGTCTCGATGACCTGATTGACCTTAGGGGGGTCTTGAAGAAGCAGAGGGGCATTCTCGCTTGTCATATCGAGGTTGTCGGAATCCCACAATCTGATAGGTGGACGGCAGCAGTCAATGAGTAGGCCCTGTTTCGCATACTGGAACAGACCATTCATATGCTCCCCAGTGTGTCAATAATCATGGAAGAAACCCCCATAAACTCAGTATTGAGGAATATTTTCATCATCAATGGCAGCATTTGGCTGGTTAGCTGTTGGTTCACTCTTGTCTTTCAGGACTGGGTCCCTGATGGCCTTGCATTATTGCCACCAATGGCATTTGCCTCTACGACCATCATTGGGATCTTTGTGTTTCTGAAAATGGACAGAGCCAGCAAGACAGATCTGGTTTGCAGTGTTGATGGCTGCCAGAACAAGGTCAGGATTAACAAGCAAGTTTGCCCCATTCATGACGATGAGGTGCAAAACCTGGTTCGCAACAACCGGATAGCGGTTGTAATTGGGACGATCGCCTCGTTGGCGGTCTATCTGTTGTTCCTTTGACGGTCGTAGTGTGCTGATTGCCGTCTAACTGCGATTGCTACTTCCACCACTCTTCGCCATCGGGAGAAGCAGCTTTGAGAGCCTCGCCCAGGAAAGACACCAGGCCCATAGGTCCTTCCTTGTCCATGTTGAACTCCTGCTCCCTAACCAATTCCCCCCCAATACATTCGGCGATCTTCACAATGTCATCATGATCTACCTCATCCATCCGGATATCTAGAGTCCTACCGAACTTACCTGACTCCTCCAGGTAGATGATTGCAGATTTCCTCATATTGCTCATTTGCATGCTAAGGTCATTCAGCGATCTTACTTCGATTGTGCCCTCGACACCATCGAACTCGACTGCTAAGGTTCTGGTTTCTCCTTCGAAAACATCGGCCTGACCCTCTTTCATCATCTTGAAGAAACCTATAATCTGTCCTAGTTCTCCCGATTTAATTTCCTTAGCAAAATTAATTCCAATAAATAGTAAGACTAGTGAGATTACTACAACTTCTACTGTTTCCATAAGTTCGTGCCATAGAGAGTTACCCTTCATGTTTGGCCCTGCATGACGTAGGAAAATTGATTGGTGATCCTAATTATTGTAATCTATGGGTGCCAAGATTTTGGATGGGATCGGAAATCATATCGGAGGGGAGATGACACATGCCAAAGCGGTGCTGTTCTCGGGTGGGTTGTTAGGAATTATCACAGTCGTCCTTTTTATTTCCGCCTTCTTCATGCTCGATGAAGAATACTGCCCTCCGGAATATAGGGATGCCGAGGAGTCTGGTGGCTGTGATATCGTGCCGGCTGGCCCCGATGTCGACGAAATCATCTTTCGTTGGGCCTTCTCGCTTGGAGTCCTCCTCCCAATCTCTGTTTCCTTGATGTCGTACTCCCTTCTTGCACAACGGGATTCCAAACTTTTAGACGATGGGATAGAGCCGATTTCAAATCCTCTTTCAAACCTAATTAAGTCACTTTTCGCAGGCCTGGGGGTGGGGATTACAGCGATTATCGGATTCATCATTCTGGCAATCTTATACTTCATATTGGCCATAATCTGGGTTTTACTTAATGGCGGCCTCCAAACTGGTGGTTTCCCTTGAGTGAAGGCTGGAAGTCATCTTTCCTGCAGAAGATTACGCATGAGTCATTCTGGGGGTTGGAGGCTCCATCTTTCTGGAGATAGAAATAACGGTGCTCCTGCCATTCCGGAAAGTAGTACGTATGGCCCTAAGCAGAAACAAAAGGAAAATCCCCACCCAACATAAACAATGTTCTCCGAGAACCCGGAATCCTGAGAGTATATGCTGGCCGTGCCATCCTCAGAGTTTTCTAGAGGTATGTTCCATAATGCCAACCCAGATAAGGTAATCATCAAGCCAATTACGAAAAATAGGGATCTTCCTTTCAGGCCAGCCTTCCCCATAGATGCACCTCATTGGGTTGGTACATATATCCCTTGGACTGCATGGCATCATCTAGGGTATCCCACTAACCCTCCATGACGTATGCATGCACTAGGGCCCCTCTATGATATGGGTAGGATTCACGTTACCTAATGAGAGGGAGGACCCTACATTACAGAGGCCCCGGGGAGGATGGATTTGATCTTGAGCGTGGTTAGGGTCTCCCCCCCTCCGTCCACTACTAACCTAAGGCCTAGCTCCTGTCCCACACCTGCCTCCGCATCACACCCAGGGGTGACTGAAGTGGCGAAGTCGGCTTCCTCTATATCCTCGTTAACGGCCCCAACCTCGTCGTCGACGTTGGTCGGAGATAGGTCTATCTCGAATTTGAATGTAGTTCCTGCCGTGATCTCTGCTCCATCGTCTATGTCTGTCCCATCTATCTCTTTAGAGTCGGCCACGCCAAAATCAATTACGGAGTAGGAGGTAGTGCCAATCGTCTCAACTGGTTGCGACCATGGTGCTACGTCCGGAGTCCATTGAACGAAAGTAACCTTGCACGTTACGTACCACTGTATGTCTCCCTGTTGAACGTTTAGAGAACCTGAAGAGACTCTAGCTAAGACCTCGAATGTTGCGACGTCGGTGAAGTAATCCGGGCCGGGGTAATTTGCGTTGCAGCCACCGCCCGCCGAGTGGTCGACACACAGAGGGCTCGCGGCAGTTTTAACGAACACATCGGAAATGGCGACCTTTCCCGAAATTTGCTGTCTCGTATCCGAGCTGGTATTCTCTGCATTCTGCTGAAGCTCCTCAGCGGTCTTGATGATGATCGTTGAAGCAACGGCGGCCACCAATATTAGGGCGATGAACACAATCATAGCTCCTATTCCGATAGAGCCCTCTTCCGAGAGAAACGGCCGCTCACCGACTACAGCCACAATATCGCGAGGGGCTGTAGGTCTTCAAATATCTCATCTATCCCTGTTCATCATATTCTCTACCCTATGATCATTCAATGAGTTCCCAACCAAGAGGTGATTTCATCCAGACACACATCCGGACTTTCAAAATGGGGGTTGTGGCCTATTTCTGGCAATCGAATAAATTTCGAATTAGGGATATGGGAATTGTACCACACTCCCATATCAACTGGGCAAATGGTATCTTCTTCTCCCCAAATTAACAGAGTATTTGTTTTAATTTTTTCAATTTCTTTAGAGGTGAAGTCATCCCAAGCCATCCCAAATTCTCGAAACATTGCATCCATACTTCCCGGATATCTTGAGAAATCCCACATTCTATCTATTTCGTCATCAGTAACCAATGAACCATCATGTACCATATCGATTAGGGTGTCTTCGGCCATTTTTCTAGACCACATACGTTTTATCAAAAATCTCCCTAGTGGATTTTTCATCATCTTCATTGCCAATGGTGGTGAGCCCTCATTTTCTCGCGGAGTCCCGCTTGCAGCAAGTAGTACTAGATTGCGAACTCTGCTAGGGTTTTCCATTGTAAATTTGACAGCAATTCTACCTCCCATGGAGTGACCAACTAAATCACAACTATCGATTCCAAGATACTCAATGACCATTGATAGATCAGAAACATAACTTTCAATCCCGTATTGGTTGTCTGATGCTGGGCCGGTCAAACCATGCCTACGTAAGTCAAATCTGATAACTCTAAAGTCCTCAACTAGATGCTTCACGAGTTGATTCCATGTATGCAAATCCTCACTGTGTCCATGGAGAAGGACAATCGGGTGTGCCTCATGATCTCCCTCATCTCGGAGATGGATATTTTCTCCGTTTAATAATGTGATATACTGTGAGGGGGGTGCTCCATACCTTTCCCTCAAACCATCCACATCCTCACTCTTCGTACCGAGGATTAGTGATCTGATGCTGCCCATTGCCCCATTCATGGATTGGTCTGTTTTCAAAATATTGGAAATATTTCCCTAGAGTATATGCTGTAATGCAGTACTTCGGTTATTCTCTAAAATGCTCGGCAATAGTAGGCATGTCTTCATCGGCCACTATCGGAATACCTCACCTTGATCTGGAGGTCTCACCCGGTGGTTCTTGAGATGCTTTGGCCAGTGGATTTGATTGTATTTCATTGATAAACCGATTAACAATGGAAATAGGGAGCAAACGAAACAGGGGATGTTGAGGAGTCCAGTAGGTGCAATTGCCCCCGGTGGTTCCTCATGTGTAAGTATATTCAAGAAAAGAATTATTGGGACTGCGAAGTAGAGAAAACTAGCCATTTTCCTCCAAGAAAATGACGGCGGCTCAGTAGCTGGACTGACGCTTGTATTAGCTGTGCTGAGTTTTTTTCCCAAGGGAGTACCATCCTTGTGACGTAGGCAATAGCCGGAGGTTCTGAATTCGAGAGCATTGCAACCCTCGAAGGCACATTTCCTTTCACCCATGCCTCGAACTGTCTAATTTCAAACATAGCCTTTGCTGCGTCACCATCATCTTCCCTAGGGAATGTGATAGAAATCAACTCAAGGAATTGGAGTGAAATCTGTGATTGCCTCACGAACTATGGGAGCAACCTCCTTCGCGTACAACTCAATCGAGCTCATCAACTGCCCATGCGGCATTCCCCCATTGCTATATTTCAAATCAAATCTAGAAGTCTGGAGTAACTTTGAGTTTCGAATAATCTTCTCCGCCACGGTCTCAGGCGATCCCACATACATCGAGCCCTCCGGACCAACCCCAAACTCAAACTGTTCGTATGTGACAGGGGGCCATCCACGCTCTCTGCCTATTCTTCCAAACATCTCCCGATAATGGGGCCAAATCTCCGCTTTAGCCTGCTTGTCCGTTCTGGCAATGTGCCCAGGGCTATGGACGGAGATTGGGAGATTAGGATGTCCAAACTCTGCTAACGCCCTGTGGAATAAATCAACGAAAGGCGTGAATCGGGATGGCTGCCCCCCGATGATGGCAAGACAAAGGGGGATTCCGTGTCTTGCGGCGCGAACCACTGAATCTGGGCTCCCCCCTACGCCTATCCAAGAGCGCAGGCTACCACGTTCTGTGGTTGGGTACACTCTTTGCCCCCGTAAAGGTGTGCGAATTGTCCCTTCCCAGTCAAACTCGTCTTCTTTTCTAAGTAAAGAGAATATTTCCAAGTTCTCTTCAAAGAGCCTTTCATAATCTTCCATCCTATGCCCAAATAGGGGAAATGATTCTGAGAAGGAGCCACGCCCCAGAATCACCTCGGCTCTGCCGTTTGAGAGCGCGTCAAGTGTTGCGAACCTTTCGTAGACTCTAATCGGGTCGTCTGAATTCAGTACTGTCACTGCGGTCCCTAGTCGAATTTTCTCGGTTCTACTTGCGATTGCTCCCAGAACTACCTCTGGGGCAGTTACTGCAAAATCATCCCGGTGGTGCTCCCCTACACCAAAGAAATCCAAGCCCAATTTATCAGCAAGAACCGCCTCTTCTACGACGTTTCTCAGTACCACATGATGCTCCTCGAATTGTCCGTCTCCATCTCTTGTCACATCTCCGAAAGTATTCAACCCAAGTTGAAACTTAGAATTTTCATTTTGCAAAATGAACACCTTCAGTTAGGACTTCTTTGGCAGCATTATCTCAGAGGGGGATATTCTGTTCGCTTCAAATTTGTTTACTTGGCTCTTACTTGGATATCCGACACATATCCCACAAAGAAGCGAGTGGTTTTTGCTGATCTCAAACTCTTTTCGAATCGCATCTTCCCAAACTGCGACGGACCCTTGGGCGCAAGTGCCCAATCCTTTCGAATGTGCTGAAAGCATTAGATTCTGCATGAAAAGACCGGCATCAGAGGCTGCGAACTTTCCCAGACTTTTGTGAGTGAACAAGAACAACTCCACGGGTGCTCCGAAGAATTCGTAATTCCTCGCCCAGAAACCATCCCTAGCATCTTTGTCATCCCTGTCAATTCCCATTTGAGTGAATAATTCCTTGCCAATTCTTTGGGATCTTGGCAGTAAATCCTTGTGATATTTTTTGAGAACTAGCCAATTGCTAGTGGGCAAACCTTTCCTACGAATTAGAGCCTTGATTTTCCCAATAATCCCCTCACCTTGTCCCGTTTTGACTAACTCAAATCGACTTAGAAATTCCGCAGATAAACGGTCTCTGACCTCGCCTTTGGCTACTGCTACCACGAACGGGCGGGTGTTACTCCAACTCGGTGAAGTCAGGCCGGCAGCGATAATTTCTTCGATCACCTCATCTGCAACGGGTGTTGGAAGAAAGTCTCGAGTGGATCTTCGAGAAGCCGCGAAAGTGTTGAAATTTTCAGCATCGAACTCTCTCTTCATAATTTTACTAAATGGGGATTGTTATTTCATATGTAGTTTTACTACGGCATCATCCTCTCTAGGGAAGATGATGCCATCAGCACCGGGTTGCTTAGATCATTCCATCATTTTGTCAATTTCTTGAGAAAATAGGATTAGCGTCGGTGCCCACAAACCCACAAAAATACCTAGATCATGATTTCCACCATCGTGCATGAAGTATATGTACACTGATGCCACAATTGAAAATGCGCTCGCTGCTAACCCTAATTTTGCTATTTGTCCTTTCACTTTACCACCTAACCTGATGTCAGAATGGTTCAGTATTAAAATTTCACTAGTAAGCAGTTAGTCAGACCATCAGACGGAAATCCAGAGTAGTTAGCCACTATCGGGAGACTCTTGCGAATAATCTCATCATAATTCTTAGGGAGGATATGCAACCAACAGATGGAGGGTCTTTGAAGGCCTAATGGCATGTTCAAATAGCAAATTCTTCTGGCTTTCTCATGGGCAAGAAATACTTCGTTAATTTTGTATCAGAACCTAAGAATGACATTTTGAAAACTATTGTGGGAATAGGGTGTACTGCCAGAGCAATTGCCGAGGGCCATGAGGTAAGCGTTTTCTTCGCAGCTTCTGGTACTAGATTGCTAGAGGCCGATTTTATCAAAGAGTTAGATGGGGAAATGGGCCCCGATTCAAGAGCAGTAACAGAATGGATGGAAGTTATCACATCTAAGGCTACCCTCTACTGTTCGTTTGCTTCTGTAAAAGCAACACTTGGACACAGTGAAGGGGATGGTGCGCTAATTGTTCCTGATGAAAAAATCAAATGGAGTGGGCCCCCGGGCGTTATTGAGTTAAGTTCGGCATCTGAAATACAATTAATGTATTGAATCATGGGATTCACTTCAATCTATGAATCCGGGAATATACGCTACCAAGAAAGCCACTGCACCGATTACGATAGCTATGGTGAGAATGATCCGATCCAGTCTTTCTTCGGGAAACATGACTCAGGATGGGGGGTATTTCGTTTGAATATACTGTGGCCCTTCGTGCCCCCTCAAAGAGTGTCCGTTTGGCACCATTATCACTGGATTTCCAACAGATGCCGTGCCAAACATCAAGCATAGTTCAGAATTGCGCATATCATGGATAGACAGAGGCAAGCGTCACTCGGACTATCTGCATTGGGATTGATAATCGGACTGATTGCAATCTTCGTTTTCATGTCCGCATTCACCCTGGACGCATGGTGCCCAGAGGAGAATCAGAGTGAGGTCATCAGGGATGGTGAGGCTGTAATTTCATGTGAGGGTTCGGGGATGTGGAATGGGACCATCGCTCGCCTTTTCCTGGCCTGTTGCATATTCGTCCCCCTCTCTACGCTACTGACCACTGTCGGGGTAGTGCTGCGGAAGGTCAAATCCGAGAATGTCGATCTTGAGGGGCAGACCTCGGAGGACCCCTCCGAATCCGCCATCGTCCCGATACTCCAATCGATGGCACAGTGGTTCGGTGTGGGACTTACCGGGATAGTGATGATCCTAGCCGTGGGGATAACAGCATTCGTCATTCTGGGACTTTACGCTGTATTCAGCTCTGGAAGTCTGTTCGGCTAACTGCGATACCGCTCACATGCTACCGTCTGCCCACTGGGAGTGTTCATTCCTCCCAGTTGTTCCTCTCCCCGACCTCATCGAGCTTCTGGGAGATTCGGGAATAGAGCCACCATGACATGACCGAGATACCGACTACTGACACTACGAGCGAGACGATGAAGTCGGACATCCGGGGTTCACCGGTCCTCCCACCTAGTCCACCGTCCAGTCTGCTTGTTGAACCTCAGGCCGGCCTTCTTCATCCACTTGTTGAACTTAGTAGCGCCCGCTCCCGTGGCGATGATGAACTCCTCCCTGTCCTCCTGCGCCTGGATGTACCCCTTTGCGGCGATCGTCTGGTCTATCCACTCGTCTATGCTCATCAGGACGCCTGAGAGCGTGCTCGCCTCCAGGGCAGCTTCCAGCTCCTCCGCAGAGGCGCCGGCAGACTCCAGGTCCCTCATCATCAGGTCCGTGATCGAGGCGGCCTTGTCCTTCCTCGGGGGCTTGATTACGGGGTGGCGAGGTTTTATCTTGGGGTCGATTGTTATCCTGGACCCGTTGCTGAGCCTGCCTTCGACTGATTGGGCCATCGCGGCATGGAACTCCTCCTCGCAGTCCCAGCAGATGAACGAGAAGTCTGAGGGACTCTCCATGATGTTGCTACCCCTCGGGTCCATCTCCTCCCCGCAGTGGGGGCAGGCGTGAAGGCAGAGGACCGGGGCGATCTTCCTCCTGAAGTCCACGATGTCCTGTGGGGTCCCGGCGAGTTCGAGCATCTCGTGGTCTCGAGCGGCCTCTAGCCCTCGTGTCTCTAGCTGGTCCCTGATCTTCGACCTCTGCTCGTCCTTGGATTCGTCGTCGAGGTTGTTCTCCAGCTTGACGATCAGCTCTATCGTCTTCCCGAGCCTGTTCATTACGAGTTTCTTGTTTCTGAAGTCCTCGACGCGTACCAGCCGAAGTTGTTCCTTCTTCTCCTGCAACTCCGCGTAGATGTCTTTCTGCTCGCGCTTGAATCGGGTCTCCTCGATCTTGTCTACCTTCTTCTTGTCGTCGGAGAGTACGTCGGCCAGGAATCTCTGCCTTCCGGAGGACCTGGGGCCTGCCTTGACTGCGTCTAGGACTGACTTTGCAACCTCTTTTTTGATGCCGAAGTTGTTTATCAGGGTCTCTGAATCTAGCTTCTTGAGGTCCCCAATCTTGATGCCCCCGTCAGAGAGGATTTGGGCGGTGGTCTCATCTATCCCTCTCCTCAGCAGAGCGAGATAGGTGTCCTTCTTTGCCACTAAATCCCTCCCATTTGCTCAGGCAACATCTCCACCTAGGCTGACCCTCGGAAGGGGGGGGCCTCTATCAAGTCGATGTCAAATTGTCTGGAATTACCCGTCTTGGGATATTGCGGCGACGATAGTTATCCAGTCTTTTGGGTCTAGGTTCTCTGGTCTGAGGTCGGCCCAGCCATCGCCCAAGTCCGGGTGAGTGGAGGAAAGCAGTTTTGATATCGAGTTCTTCCACCTGTCCCTGTGCCATCCAGAAACCCTGGATATCCTGGATGGTGGTTTCGAGAGCAGGGTCCTCAACTTCCTCCTTCTGTTGGAGAAGCAGTGCCTGGTTACGATCCGGAACAGTTGCTTGTTGGTTCCCTCTGCTTCCTTCCTGTCTGCTGGCTTCAGGACCACCAGCCTGGATTGCACGCGTGGCGATGGGCTGAATGCGCTGGGGGGGACCTTCATGTCCAGGGAGACGTCGAAGTCTAGCCAAAGGTTCAGCCCCAACGGCCCGATGTCATATGGGGCGGAGAACATGGCCATCCTCTGTGCGAACTCCTCCTGGACGAGGAGTATGGAGAGACGTATTGCTTCCGACGAGTGGTACTTCGTAATTCTGTCAACTATCGGACTGGAGATCTGGTAGGGCAGGTTCGAGATTACGTGGGTGATGCCTGTCGGCCACCTCTGCGAGACTGCATCGGCTTCCTCTAGAGTGAGGGATTCTCCGCTTTCCCCGAAAACCCTCGTCAGGTGCTCCACCGACTGATTGTCGATCTCTATTGCTGTGACCCTGGATTCGCTTCGGAGTAATGCCAGGGTCAGAGAACCCGGCCCCGGGCCCACCTCCAGTACGTGGGAGTCGTCAGAGAGGGGGGAGTCGAATTCTTCCGCGAGGCGGATAGTCCTCTCAATCACATCGTCGTCTACCAAGTAGTGCTGCCCGAGAGATTTGTTTGGGTTTATGCGATCCCTTAGGAGATCGACGAGAAGTCTGGTATCGAGGCCTCCCAGCGGCTCCATGTTACTGCTCTGAACGGACTAGCAAATCAAGTAAGCGGGGAGTCTGTGCAACGTCCTCCATCTCCTTAACGTACCGTTCCGCTAGGAGTTTTACCGACTCGATGCCACATGCCTCATCGACATCTTCGAATGCGTGCCAGCCAGCGATGCCCCTCTTCTGGACCATCTGGATGGCCTTGGAGTTCCCGATGCCGGACAGCAACTGGAATGAGTGGAATTTCAGAGACATGGGGCCTGCGCTGTTGTAGAACGAGATGTGCCTCTCAGGATCTGCTTTAATCGAGCTGGAAAGGGCCTGGATTAACTCCTGCTGCGAGGTCCCACTAAGGTCCTTCAGCCTGACCTCAGAGAGGGAGCCGATGCTTTCCACGGGAATTTCGACCGTCTCCCCAACGGAGAGTCCTGAAGTGTCGCTGACCCTGGCCCTCAGCAGATACAAGGACGGTTCGCTGATGCACTGGATCTCGTGTCCCACTGGCCTTCGCTCTTGGATGTCGAGGATCCTTAGCCTGGTCTCCTGGTGGAATGGCTCCATTTCCTCCTCGTCGGAGTCATTTGCATCCTCTGGTGACATGATCTCTAACCTACCCAAAATGGCTCTCCCTCATGAATGAGTTGTTTGGAAGTTTCTGAACACTATAGGACATGTTGCCTGATGATGGTGATTACTTCTTCGATTTCCGAGGTGTCCATGGCGATTCTCTTGCTCGCGATTATCACTCTGACATCAGAAACTGTGAGAGGGGATAGCTCGGCAATCTTTGACGAAACTTCTGGGTACTGCTTCAGTTTCTCGTTTTCCATCAATCCGGCGAAAAGAGCGGAGTAGACGGCTGGGTCTGTCTTGATGTCCCCCGACGGGTGCCCACTGGCGCTGGCCTTCCATTCTGCGTGTTGTAGTGCCATTGTCTGCTCGTAGGAGATTTCACCTCTCCTCTCGATAGCCTCGAGAAGCTTGTCTCTAACAGTAGCAAAGTCAACGAATTCTGTCTCAGTCATTTTTTTCACCTACTCAATCGGCCTGAGGTGCTCAGGTCGAGCGACCACGGTCTTCATCATGTTTCCATCGGCGACCCTGATCACAAATGCCCTACCCTGGGAGCCTGAGATTACCCCGGTCCTTCCTTGGAAGCGCCTGTGGGGCATGCCCTTTTGCTGTGCCCCGTCGAGTACGATAGCGACCTTGTCGCCCTCCTCGTAAGTGTGCATGGACCTGCTGATAAACAGTCTCCTGCGCTCCCTCTTGTTCTTCCTGAGGATACTCCTGGTGCCCTGTCTAGTTCCCTTTGTCCTAGTGACCATGCTCTCACTGCTCCATTATCGCGAATTCGGGCGACCTGTGTGGCGTTCTTAAGGACTCGGATGCCATTTTCCCACTCATTCGGCGTGAATCTCGAGCACATCTAGCCATATGACTTCGCAATCAGTTCCTAGGACACTTTGAACTGATGGCTTGGTTCTCCCCTCGTCGGAATGCACTAATTCCTTGACGTAGGTGCCGGCTTCACACCTCAATGTAATTTCCACCTCTCCGCCTTCAAAGCTTACGTCGTCGATTGACGTGATTTTCCGCCTCCTCGTCTTTGCAGCCCTCCTGTGGGACACCCTCTGTGGCGTTTCTTGGTCGATTACTTGCCCGTCGAGGGAGAGGATCGATTTCTTGGCTTCCTCATTGTCGACTAGGCCATCTGCTCTGAACCTAATGGTGTAGGTCTTCTCGGATCTAGATTGCTTTACCTCGTTGACCTTCTTCCTGGTGCACCAGGACAGGCTGTCGACCTCTACCTTGCCCGGAGCATTTTCCTTTACCAGCTCGACGAGGTCTTCGACTGGTAGTTTCCTCTTCGAGGGTTTCTTGACTTCCAGGACAAATGGCCGACCTGAGCCGAGGCACCTGACGTCGATATCTTCCCTCCCCATGCCGTGGAATGACGTGTCTTCTGCCTCAAGCGCTTCTCTAATCGGCTCGCCGATCAGATCTTGCACGGAGTCGATGTATTGGAGCCCGGTTTCTCCGCAAGACTCGCAACCCAGTGCTCTGCCCCTACAAGCCCTGCAAGGCCAACGAGTTTGGGGGATTCCACGTGATAGTTTCCTATACCTGCCATAGAGGAAAATTGGCCTAACATCTACGTCTACCCTCAGGGTGAGTCCGTCGACTAGGACCATGACATCTGGCTTCTCCTTCACAAAATCTACCTCCTTGTTGAGATCTCTGATTCTCTCGTGAATCGCCTCTACTATGGCGCCCTTCAGGTGATATGATCCCGCTGCCCCATACTTGCTTCTTATTCGGTCCTCTTCTTGCAAGAGGTCCTTTGGCAGGTGGATTCCAAATTGCATAGTGGAGAAGTCGGTGTTGGAGAGTGTCTCAAAGACCCTGTCTACAATATTGTCTACGTCATCGAATAGATTCTCACAGAGTGGGCAATAATCCTGGATTATTTTTGACTCCAATTCTGCATCCCTGAGAAAGGCGTCTTCCCTGATCGATGATCCGGAAGCGGGTCCGGACCCTCTGGAGTGGAAGCCTGATATTCGAGCTAGGCAGTGGTCACAAACTCCAATCTTGATTACGTGTGCTATCCCCAGAGGGGCGGGGCAAGGAGGAGAGTCCCAATTCACTGTGCTGCCCTCGAATTCCAAGTCATCCCCATCGAACCATATCTCCTCCGAGCTATCTTCTTGCAACTCTTGCTCCTCGGATTCTAGTTCGGAAGAGGCGTATCCTGCTGAGGCATAGAGTTGCCACTCATCCTCCTCTTCCAGTTTATCTCCAGCACCCTCCGGTTCCCTATCTTGCATGTAAATCGCCGCCGAAACGCCGGGGAGGACCCTCTGCTTCGACAAGGTGCGGTATCGAATTGAGGATTTGATTCCTTCGTATTGGCGACTAAGTATCGGGAGTGCCGTGTAATTCGCAAACCTCTCTTAGATGTTTGAAGGAGTGGATGCCGCTTGAGCACCCAGTGGGCCATTCCAATTGTATCCCATATCGTCCGACCGGAGTTGCCTTGGGCTTCTCGACCCTGAGACGCAATATCTCTTCTTCTAACTCCAGCCTTCTTTGCTCATTTTCCTGCCGTGGTTTGCATTTTGCGCATCGACAATTAGAGCGAATTTTCAGATAACTGATCCGGAATGAGTTCCCATCGGCAAATCTCATTATGCAATACTCATCGCTTCTCTCGAATTCGATAAGCAATTCTCTTGACATGTCAGTACCTCGTCATTAGTCCTAACAATGACGCCTCTATGATTGTATTTCAAATTGGAGTGGAAAAGAAATTTAGCCTTCCCAATCACGAGGAGGGCATGAGAGAAATCGGTGAAGTGATTTCTTTCTCTGACTGGCCTGATTTCAGACCAAATATGACTCCCAGGGAAATCTTTCAGGAAGGGAGTTTCGGAGGATCCTACTGGAGGCCAATTTTCTCTTCGGTTGTTTCTGAGGACCTCAGTGATCAGCATCTGGAGTTTGAGGGGTGGTGG